>FWPV01000144.1_pt1 | contig 254489 bp, 208 predicted proteins | sample 2228371 | NCBI WGS metagenome assembly FWPV01 (sample SAMEA103939776, study PRJEB20133) | metagenome
GGAGGGGAGGAAAATGCGGCGCAGCCGCATTTTCCTCCCCTCCCAATAATAACCTGAAATCCGGTGGCCGAGCGAAGTCGAGGCCATTTTGAACTACTGGCAAAGAAGCGGATGATCAAATTCCAAAAAATAGAAAAGCGTAGATGCAATCTGCGCTTAGTCCATGGCCAACATTCTACTCCTAGACGGGGAATAAAGCTATGCCCCGTCCCGATGGGACTCTCTGGGCAGATTTGATTCATTATTTTCCAGCCGTTAAAACGGCTGGCAAGAACATCGGTCGTCCCTATGGGACTGTTTAGGAATAATTCATGAGAATATTTTTCCACAAAATGCCGTAGGCATGGATGATCCTATAGCCAGCCAAGGTTGGTGAGCGGAGTCGAACCATTGGCTGGTATTAAGGTTATCATATTTCCGGAAAATGCCGTAGGCATGGCCGAAAGAAAAGGTTCGACCCTTTAAGGGTCGGGAAAATCATTATAATGATTCACATTTACCACGGGTTACACCCGCGGCTATTCAGAGGTTGGACCCCTTTCGGGGTCAGAAATCGGAAAAATATAAATTTGGGATAAAGACCACATAGTGAACCGGATACAAAACCAATGATGGAATTCAAATCAAAGACCACGTAGTGGTCAAACCTTTCAATAGCCCTAGGTGAAACCTAGGGAAATGAAGGTAAAGAAGGTGAACATCAACCCCGAAGCGGGTTGAACTTAAAGCAGGTACTTCTCATCAAATTCAATTTCATGTTCTTTCAAAAGGGCCTTGTATTCTTCCCTAAATGAAATTTTGCGATGATGCTCTTCTTGATTTTTGATGTAGTTGATTAATCGGTCCTTTTCTTTAATCGACTCTGAAAAAGCACCATAACCATCTTGCCAACCTTTGAACTTCGGAAAAATGCTTTCTCTTTTTATAAAGTCATCTGTTGCCAATTTGATGTCTTTGATCAAAGAGGAAATAGATAGCGTGGGATGGACATGAGTCAAAATGTGTAGGTGATCTTCCATGCCATTGATTCGATAGAGATGGCAGTTTTTATTGGTTAAAAGTTGGTGGAGATAAGCTAAAAGTCGTTTTTTCTGATCTGGTATGATGGTAGGTTCTCGGTGTTTGGTGGAGAAAACAAAGTGATACAAAAGTTGGGTATGAGTGGCCATAACATATTGGTTTTGATTGAAAAAGATGATTTGAAAATCGCCAAATAATTCAAAATTGGCAAGGGGAAAATGAATTGAAAATAAGTTCGACCCGCTTCGGGGTCGCATGAACCAAAGAATATGGATCGTTTTATCCACGGGTTGGGGTTCGCAAGCGCACCCAACAACCCGCGGCTATTCAGAGGTTGGACCCCTTTCGGGGTCAAAAATTGGAAAAATATCAATTTGGGATAAAGACCACGTAGTGAACCGGATACAAAACCAATGATGGAATTCAAATCAAAGACCATGTAGTGGTCAAACCTTTCAATAGCCCTAGGTGAAACCTAGGGAAAATGGATGAGATTGTTTGGATTTGACAACCCTGAAGCGACAGTCCCGATGAGCACAGCGATTTCGGGAGGGTTGAACTTCAGGGAAAGAACCGACCCGGTACGGGGCAATATCCAAAGATACAATTGGGCTAAAGCCCCATGACACAAAAATCCTCAGGTTTGAATGGGCTAACCCCACATTCCAATTCAAAATAGAGGCACCCTACAGTTGAATTGCCTCCTGCTTTAGCAGAGGGGATCGGAATCATACAACAGGATTTCCGGGCTTTAGCCCAATCATTCAGACAGCTTTAGGAAAATGGAATTACAAATTCCAGATAATATAAAAGTGTAGATGCTATCTACGCTTAGTGCAAGGCTAACATTCTACTCCTAGACGGGAACTCCGCCCAGTCAATCTCTTATTCTACACTTGGACGGGGATACTTACTCTATCTATTTCCAATTCTCTTACGTCTTCCAAAATAAATTATAAATAAAGTTATAACAGTTATTATAATAGGTGCTGTTGTTTGTAAAAATGCGAAAATATATAAGCAAATTGATGTTACAAATAATAATAAAATAATTATTCCTAAAATCTTCCAGTTTGATATGTTTTTAACTTTTTTTTGCTCAAATTCTTTTTTTCTATTTTCAACAACCTCATGATTCTCAACTGTTAGGAAAATTTCACTAGAAAAACATAACGGCTTATAAAAGAAACTATAATTATCTATTCGCTCCTCTTTTATGCAATTGTTTTTCAATAAAAAACTCATATAATGCCAAAATTCTTTTTCTTTTAAGTCAAAATCAAAATGACCAGGTTTATAAACAAATTTCTCAATCAATTCATCTGAGCTAGCGCCATTTTTAATTTTAAGAAAATTGATTATTCTTGTTAAATTTAAAACATTTCTGTTTAAAATTTCTTTTTGTTTGTCATCTATTTGATCCTCGTTATTACTCTTAAATGAAATACTGTCTTTTATTGATTTGTAAAAAATAAATTCATCATTTTCCCCAAATGTAGAAGGTTCTATTCTGTTAGAACTTAGTAGCCTTTCAAAAGATTTTTGATATTCGTTGTAAGGAATTTTATCTTTTCCTTGAAATTTTCGATCATTATTAAACCTTTCAAAAATATCTTCCTCAAAAGTGAAAGGATTTTCATTAATAAATTCAATCAAATCGGTATCGATATCATTCATATTATAATTATTAGTATCAAATTGAAATATTATTTAAGTTAATCTTCCCCCTTCCACAATCCTAATCTCCTCCTCCGTCAATCCATACAACTCATACACCAAGGCGTCGATTTCCCGGTCGAGGCGGGTGATGTCGGATTGGAGGGCAAGGGCCTTGGCTTTTTGTTCCGTAAAATAGGCCATCCACTCGGCTTCTTCGGACAAACTCAACTTCACCTTGGCCTTGCTTAACTCTCCCGAAAATCCCTTGAAATCCAATTCAGGCCAGTTTTGAAGTTTACCACTAGGCTTATCTATTGGGAATTTTGATATGAGAAGATTTAAGAAGTTTGATTCAACCTTTTGCTTTGACGAGGTAGCTTCTATTATTAATTCCGCAAGTCTTTCAAACTGATCCTCATTCTTTAATTCAGGAATCGGAATTTGTTCAAAGTATTGTGGCTTAACTTCAATGTATCCCCCACTTCTAACTACACAAATCGATTTTAGAAACATCCAAACAATTTTTGAATTCAAAATGCATAATAAAGTTTTCCTGTCCGATGGTAAAAATACAGCAGGAGCATTTACATAAACGCCTTGGTCGTCAAATGAAAATTTGTTCGTATTTTGAAGGTTTGGAAATATGATTTTGGGTTCTTCAAACAAATCATAATAAGCACAATTTCTAAGCTCCCACCAAAAATCACCTTTATCATATCTTTTCTTTGCAGCATCCTCGAACGGAAGAAGGATTTTCATTATTTCAGGAAAATCCCTTTTTAGATATTCCAAAGCTAACTCTTCACCAATTTCAATTCCGTACTTCTCTCTAGTCCATCCGCTTGGAAATAATATAAGCTTTTGATTTGGATCAGGAGTATTCCATTTCTTAATCTCTTTTCCTTCGTAGATATTTTTTATATGAGTAGAATCCTTAAGTTGACTAGAATTAATTATAAATGCCTCGTTTAGCCCTGTTATCAATCCTCTATAGGATTTCCCATATTGTTCTTTAATAGTTTTAAAAGCATCTAATTTTTTGAATAAGGATATTGATTCAACAGATGGGAACGTCCAATTTCCTGAATTGAGAGAATTTTGCAAGACATATGATTTTTCCTGCAATGCAATTTCTATCACATTTGACTGGGCAGATTTAGGAATTTTAATGAATTCAAATTCATTAATTTCACTTTGCTTTTTATCTAATAATATAATTACAGGATACGTAGTGGCTCCTTCAAAAATTTGAACTTCTGTAAAATCAACATATTTGTAAATTCTAGAATTCTCTTGCAGATAACTCCTAAGAGATTGGCCCGCTGTGGTTTTATCAAATGTATTTGAAATGAACCCCATTAATCCAGAATTAACATTGATTATGGAAATTCCCAATTCATAGAAATAGGCAAAAAGATCGCTTGCGGGATCAAAGACTTTATATTTAAATGAAAAGTATGGTCTAAATTCTCCAAGTAGCTCAGCTCTAACGTAAGGCGGATTACCTACCACCACATCAAATCCTCCTTTGGCAAAGACCTGCGGGAATTGGGCCTGCCAGTCAAAGGCTAGGTCTCCGGCCACGGCGGGGTCATCGATCAGGGAGTTGCCGACTTTGATATTGGAATTGAGGCTGCTGAGTTTGCGGCCTCGCTTGGCGGTGCGCAGCCATAGGGAGAGGCGGGCGATCTCGACGGACTCCTCGTTGATATCGACTCCGAAGATGTTGTTTTCCAGAATGTGGTTTTCCACATTGGGCAGGACAAGGGGCGAGTCGAAGAGTTGGGCTTCAAGTTCGTCCACGTAGCGATGCTCCGCGATGAGGAATTCCAGGACTTGGTTCAGGAAAGCCCCCGAGCCACAGGCCGGATCGCAGATGGTGAGTTGCAGGAGCCAGTTGCGGTAGGTATCGAGCTTGTGCTTGAGTTCGGTCTTTCGCTTTCGCTCCGCTTCTTTGGTTTTGTAGTGCAGGTATTTGGAGAATTCCTCGTCCACGAGCTGGAGTTCGGCTTTTTTCTCCGTGCAGAGCCGACCGAGGGTATTGTCCACGATGTACTTGGTGATGTACTTGGGCGTGTAGAAGACCCCGTCCCGCTTGCGCTTGGTCTTGGACTTGTCCACCTCCTGCCCGGCGAGGGTGGCGCGGACATTTTCGATGTCATTCAGACTGTGCTCGAAGATGTGCCCGAGGATATTGGTGTCCACCTCCGACTCGAAGTCGTACTCGGTGAGCTTGCGGACGTGCTTTTCCAGTACGCTGTCCGAGATCGTGAGCGTGTCCAGAATCGGATCAGGTGCAAAGAGTCCGCCGTTATAGGCGTGGATTTCGGGTTTGCCGGGGATGACCCGACCGGTATTGAGGTAGCCGAAGTACTTTTTGAATCGCTCGTAGATGGGGCGGTATTCGTCGAGTTCCTTGAGCTTGACCCACTGATTGACGATCTCCATGATGGAGTTGGGCGGCAGGAGTCCTTTGTCCTCGGCAAAGAAGATAAAGAGGAAACGGTCGAGGAGCTTTTGGCTTTTCTTGTAGAGGACGAGTTCGTCCTGACCCGGATTTTGAGCCACGAGGTCTTGCCAGAGTTCTTGCTTGAAGGCCGAGTAATCCCGGTACAGCTGCTTGGTGATCTGCTCCTCGGCGAGGAGGGATTCTTCCTTGATCTTTTTGGGCAGTCCGCTGAGCAAGTTGTCCTTTTGCAGGAGTAGCCACATCAGCTTAAACTGATCGGACTCCATCGCCAGGATATTGAACTCCACATAATCCACGGCATTGTCGATGTAGAATCGGAGCTTTTCAAAGTTGCTCGTGATCACATAGACGCACTCGGGTTGGTTGTTTTTGTAGTTGAAGGCCTGATCGCGGATTTTGTCGAGGTCCTTGGTATCCGTTCCTTTGAGCTCGATCACGGCGAGGGCATTGCCGTCTTTGAGAATGGCGCCGTCAGTCTTTTTGGAGTCCTTGATATTCTTGAGCTCCGTAGTCAGATTGAAGTCCGGCTCTGGGTTGATGGTATAGCCGAAGATTTTGACAAACAACTCCCGCAGAAATCCTTCCTGAAACTGCTCTTCTTTGGCTGCACGGATATTGTCTCGGATGCGGGGATTGTGGAAGTACGTGAGGTAAGCCGCAAAGGCCTCATGCATGGGGCGGTGTTCCTGAGCGGCGAGGTATTTTTTAAGGACTGAACTTTGGAATAGGGCCATTGAAAAAGGGAATTTTACTTGGAAGTGAGTGGGGACCTGTCTGCTGCCAGGCAGGCACTCACTTCGGTAGTTTAAAACTGAATCTTAAAGATATCAGGAAAGCAGAAATCTGAAAGAAAATTGTTTGGGAATCGTCAGGCGCTGTCAGAATTGAATCAGGATATAAGGATACTCTTCTTTTTGGTCTCTCGCTTTCCCAAAGGCTCAGAAAACTCTACCCATTAAAAATCAACTTAAAGGTCGTTCCTTCGCCGAGTTTGGAGCGCACTTGGATATTTCCTTTATGCCGGCGCATGATCTGCTTGGATAGGGAAAGTCCGATGCCGGATCCTTTCTTTTTGGTAGTGAAGAATGGTATGAAAATCTTGCCTAGTGCTTCTTCTTCAATGCCTTTTCCGGTGTCGCTTACCTCGATGATGATTTTGCCCGCCTCATCGATAAAGGCTCGGAGCGTGATTCGCTTTTCCTCGGCATCGTCCAAGGCTTGAATCGCATTTTGCAGCAGATTGATCAATACTTGCTCGATCTGAGTTTGGTCTCCGAATAGAATCAGCTCATTGGGATTGAGTTCTTTTTCCAGGGTGATTCCTTGGTTTTCGAGTTGATTTTGCAGCAAAATCTCCAACTGATCAAACAGCCTAGAGATACCAATGCTGCCAAACTTAGGAGTAGGAATGTGCGCCAAACTTCTGAAATCGGATACAAAGCTGATCAATCCTTCACTTCGCTTCTCAATGGTACTGATACCCATCATGCAGTCTTCCATGTCCGATGAATTGAGCGGTTCATTGTGCTCGATTTTGTATTCGAGTTCACCTTTGAGTGTACCCGCTAGCGAAGAGATCGGAGCGATGGAGTTCATGATCTCATGCGTCAGGATCTTCACCAAATTTTGCCAGGCTTCCATTTCCTTTTCCTCCAGTTCGGATTGGATATTTTGAAGCGAAACCAGTTTGAACCGTTCCCCTCTCATGAGCAATTCGATCACATAGACCGACAGCTGCATGATGCCATCCGGATGGGCGATTTTGATCAGTTCGCTGCCTCCGGTGCGAAGGTTTTGGATGGCAAGGTGGAGTTCTTTGTTGACCTGCTCGATCTCTGCGATATTTTTGAGCTCGTCCACATTGAGGATGCGCTTGGCGGCCACGTTGAGGATCTGGATTTCCCCATTTTCCCCAAAGGTGATCAAGCCGATACTCAGGTGCTTAAAGACCGAGCGAAAGTATTGGTAATTGGCTTCCTTTTCGGCTTGATCTTCCTTGAGCTTGGCGAGGATCGCATTGAACTCGATATGCAAGTCGTCCGTCTCCGTGCCGTCAAACTTCACCGGATAGAGTTGGGAGTATTTATCCTGCTTGATATTGTCCAAAAAGAGGCGGACTTTTTTGAACGAACTCTCCGAATATCGAATCAAAAAGATGATCTGGAACACCACCAAAATCAAGAAAAGGGAGATCATAAAGACTCCCCAATCATCGATGATGCCGTAAGCCAGTAGAAACAGCGAAGCTGCTACCAGGGCGATTCTGCCCAGCAATCCAACCCTATAGTCCATATTTTTCGAGTCTTCGGTAGAGGGAAGCACGGGTCAATCCGAGCTCCTTGGCTGCTTTGGAGATGTTACCGCCGTTTTTGTCAATCGCCCGCTGAATGGTGCTTCGCTCCATGTCGTCGAGGTTGAGTGTGACGGAAGTTTGGACTTTTTCAGAGGCAGGCTTGGCCGAGAGGAAAAAGAAATCCCGGCTATCCAACTGATCGCCCTCGGCCATGATGATGGCTCGCTCGATGGCATGCTGAAGCTCCCGGATATTGCCCGGCCAAGGGTATCGCTGAAGCAGTTCCATGGCAGAAGGGGTGAAACCGCTGAAATTTTTGCGGTATTTCTGGGAATACTGCTTGAGAAAATAATTGGCCAACGTAGGTATGTCGTCGTGTCTTTCGCGAAGCGGAGGAAGAAAAATCTCCACGGTATTGATCCGATACAGCAAATCCTGACGGAACGTATGGTCATGCACCATTTCATGCACGGGCATATTGGTCGCACAGATCAGCCGAATATCCACAGGAATGGGCTTGTTGGTACCGATCCGTGTCACTTCCCGCTTTTGCAATACAGTCAGAAGCTTGGATTGAAGCGGCATGGAGAGGTTTCCGATTTCATCCAAAAACAAAGTGCCTTGATCCGCCACTTCAAACCGGCCGGCGCGGTCGTCTTTGGCATCGGTGAAGGCGCCTTTTTTGTGTCCAAATAGCTCCGATTCAAAAAGGGTTTCGGTAATCGCCCCCATATCTACGCCGACAAAGGTTTCGTTTTTGCGAAGGGAACGTTCATGGATGGCTCGGGCGATAAGTTCTTTTCCTGTCCCGTTTTCTCCCAGAATCAGCACATTCGCATCAGTTTGAGCCACTTTGTCAATGATGGAAAAGATATTTTTCATCGAAGCCGAGCTCCCAATGATATCTGTGTAGGGTTTCTTGAGGTCGGTTTCGAGGGCTTTTTGCTTTTTCTGGAGCTTGTCCACTTCATTGTAGCTTTGCTTGAGTTTGACTGCTGCATGAAGCGTGGCTAGTAGTTTTTCGTTTTGCCAAGGCTTTAGAATAAAATCAGTGGCACCTTCTTTCAGGGCCTGCACGGCCATCTCCACATCCCCAAACGCGGTGATCAGGATGACTACCGCTTTGGGATCTATTTCCTTGATTTGACTCAGCCAGTAGAATCCTTCTTTTCCGGAGGTCGTGTCTTCCCGGAAGTTCATGTCCAGCAAAATCACATCGAAGCTGTTGTTATTGATCAAAAAAGGGATTCGTCTCGGGTCTTTTTCGATGATTACTTCTTTGGCGTGCTTTTTTAGAAGCATTTTGGCAGCGAAAAGGAGGTCTTCATTGTCATCGATGATGAGGATCTTTCCAAGTGTCTGAGTTTCCATGGTCGATTGTTTGGCGATTCTAATGGGAAAATGGTGCCAAGTGGGATTCGGGACAATTTGGGGATTTTTTAATGAAAAACTGTCCGATTTTGTACGGTTTTATCCTGTTTTCGAACACTTTTGTCCGGTTGGGTGTCCGCTGATAAATCAGTACCTTTGTCACTCACTAATTTTCATACTTCATGCAAGCTAAAAAAGGAGATGCCGTATCCGTACACTACACTGGTAGATTGGAAGACGGCAGCGTGTTTGATTCTTCAGTTTCGAGATCCCCGCTGAGTTTTACACTTGGCGATGGCAATATGATCAAAGGTTTTGATGCGGCTGTTTACGGCATGGTCATCGGCGACAAAAAGACCGTGACGATCCCTGCTGCGGAAGCCTATGGGGAGCGTCGTCAGGATATGATGATTGATATTCCTCTGGATCAAGTTCCTGAGCATATCCAGCCGGAAATCGGCCTTCAGCTAACGCTGCAGGGTGCAGGAGGACAGCCGGTACCTGTGACAGTAGTCGAAGTGACCGAGGAAAAAATCGTCCTCGATGCCAATCATGAATTGGCGGGAAAGGACTTAATTTTCGATATCGAATTAGTTGAAATTAATTAATTTGATTATCCGCTTCTTTGCCAGTAGTTCAAAATGGCCTCGACACTTCGACAAGCTCAGTGACCGGGCTCGGCCACCGGATTTCAGGTTATTATTGGGAGGGGAGGAAAATGCGGCGCAGCCGCATTTTCCTCCCCTCCCCAACAACCGAAAAGAACGGACACCGAGCGATGGTTGGTGAGCGAAGTCGAACCAAGTCGAGGTGAGACCTAATAAAATTTGGTTACTGGCAGAATTGCGGATATACATTTTAATTAAGTTCGATTACAAAAGAAACAAACCGACCGAGGCGACTTGGTCGGTTTTTTTTATCCATTTGAGATCAGAATTCCTGAAAATCGATTCAATTTGGAGTTTTAAGATCCTGAGGAATCTGAAAAATTTGGAGTTCAGAGGGAGATTGAAAAATGAGAATTTCCTGACCAAAATGGATGAATTGGGTGTTTTTTAGAGGTATTCCTCCCCAGTTATATTCTTGAGCGGAGTTGATGTCGTAGCTCAAAAGCTTTTGATTTTCGATCCAAAAAATCATTTCCCTGAAAACGGAAATCCGCTGCATACTGGGGATTTCGATTTTTTGAAGAAGGTTGGCCTGATTGTCCAAAATAAACACGCCCGTACCCGCTACGGCGAGAAAAACCCGGTTTTTATATTCTTTGATATCCTGAATATTCAGCTGGTTTGTGTTCAAGATCAGATTAAGGGGCTGGGATTGGATCAATTGATTTTGGAGGTAGTTTAGGCTTTTGAGGGAAAAGTCGGACTCGTCATACACCCAAATGATATTGTTATTTCCTAGCGTGGCAGCTTTGGGAAGGACCACGTTGTTTTGGAGAAAATTATTCTGAGCCAAAGTATTCAGAAACCGATCCAGAATTCTGTATTCCTGCAGATCTGCCGAAAATCCAAAAATATTCACAGTCCAGGAGGCTTCCAGCTGATGCAGCCGAGCTTGTCTTGGAGGTGAAAAAAAGTTGAGCTGCTCACCTGACTTGCTGAACAAATAAATATCTCCGGTCATGTTACTTGCAAAAATCTGATCTCGAGAATCCATAGAGATCAAATCGAGGCCGGGGAGTTCGACTTTTGCCAAAGGAGTTTCCCATTCGATCTTTTGCCCAAAAAGGAAATTTGGAAGGAAAATCAAAGCGATCCAGAGCTTTTTCATCCTTCAAATTTTTGCAGTTTTGGTGCCAATCCATCAAACTCCAAATAGGTGAATTGACTGACCCACTCTCCGAGATTGTAGTACATGGAAGAATCTCCCACTACTAACTCTAAGGGCAAGTGCCTATGGCCAAAGACGTAATAGTCGTGATGGAATCGGTTTTCGACTTCTTTGCAGTATTGCCATAGCCATTCGTCTTCACCCAAGAAATGGTTTTCATTTTTAGCCGTATTTGAGATCCTGCTGTGTCCCGACCAGGCCTTGGCTAACCCAATTCCAAGATCTGGATGCAGCCATTTGAAAAGCCACTGCGCAAAGGGGTTGGTAAAGACTTTTTTCAGCAGCTTGTAGGTGTGATCGCCAGGACCCAAGCCATCTCCGTGGCCGACGAGAAACTTCTTTCCAGCCACACTTAGCTCGATCGGATGAGAATATACCGGGATTCCTAGTTCGGTCGTAAAATAATCTTTCATCCAGAGGTCGTGATTTCCTGTGAAAAACAAAATGGGAATACCTCGATCCCGGAGTTGGGAGATTTTGGAAATAAAAGGGATAAATCCTTTTGGAATCACCTGTCCATATTCAAACCAAAAATCAAAAATATCTCCCACCAGCATAATTGCCGCGGCTTCATCCGCAATCTGATCCAGCCATCGGATGATCTTTTGTTCCCGGATTTTACTTTCCTGTGCGTTGGGTGCGCCTAGATGAAAGTCAGAAGCAAAAAATAGCTTTTTGTCTTGAAGAGGAAAGTCCAGTACCGGAGATTGCATTCGCTAAAGATAGGATGGAGGTGCAAAATTAAAAAAGCCCCGAATTTTCGGGGCTTGGAATCAATCTATTCTGTTTTCAGGATTTGGAGCGGGAATCGGTTCCGTTTCCAAGGGATCTGAGGACGTTTCAGGCTTCTTTTCCTCCTGATTACCAATTAAATCTGGGGTTTTTGGAGCGTCTTTTTTATTAGTAAAAGCTTGATAAGTAGTTTCTTTTTCAAAAGGACGCTTGCCGATTAGTTTTTCCAAGTCAGACTGGAAAAGAATCTCTTTTTCCAATAGTTCTTTTGCTAAAATCTCCAATTCATTCTGGTGCTTTCGGAGTAGATCGAGGGTTCGGGTATAAGCAAATTGAATTAATTTGCTTACTTCCTGATCGATCATTTCTGCCGTAGCCTCAGAGTAAGGCTTGGTCATTTTATATCCATCAGCCTTGCTGTCGTAGAAAGAAACATTACCCAATTTTTCGTTCATTCCATAGACAGACACGATGGAATAAGCCATCTTGGTGATGCGCTCCAGGTCGCTTAGGGCACCGGTGGAGATTTTTCCGAAGATGATTTCCTCTGCTGCTCGACCACCCAAAGTCATACACATCTCATCGATTAGCTGCTCAGTCTGGTAGAGAAACTGCTCTTTAGGCAAATATTGGGCGTAACCTAGAGCTGCAACCCCTCTTGGGACGATGGATACCTTAACCAATGGATCAGCGTGCTCGAGAAACCAACCTGCTACAGCATGACCGGCTTCATGATAAGCGACAATTTTCTTTTCCTCTGGAGATATGATTTTATTTTTCTTTTCCAAACCGCCAATGACTCGGTCTACTGCATCTTGGAAATCCTGCATATCTACGGCAGCTTTGTTTCTACGGGCAGCGATAAGTGCAGCTTCGTTACAAACGTTGGCGATTTCTGCACCTGCAAATCCCGGGGTTTGAGCGGCAAGTTTCTTTGGATCGACGTCTTCGGAGATTTTTACCGGCTTTAGGTGAACTTTGAAAATCGCCTCCCGGCCCACGATATCCGGCTTGTCGATCGAGATCTGTCGGTCAAATCTTCCTGGTCTCAGCAGGGCGCTGTCCAATACATCTGGCCTATTGGTCGCTGCAAGGACAATCACACCTGAGTCAGTACCGAAGCCGTCCATTTCGACCAAAAGCGAGTTGAGCGTATTTTCACGTTCGTCATTTGAACCCGGCATTTGGCCTTTGCCTCGAGATCGACCAATCGCGTCAATCTCATCGATGAAAATGATACAAGGTGCTTTTTCTTTGGCTTGCTTAAAAAGGTCTCTCACTCGAGCAGCACCCACACCCACGAACATTTCGACGAAGTCAGAGCCAGAAAGTGTAAAGAAAGGAACCCCTGCTTCACCTGCTACAGCTTTGGCGAGAAGGGTTTTACCAGTACCTGGAGGTCCTACCAGAAGTGCACCTTTTGGAATTTTACCGCCCAGCTTCGTGAATTTGGAAGGGTTTTTCAGGAATTCTACGATTTCCTGAATTTCTTCTTTGGCTTCGTCAAGTCCAGCTACGTTGTCAAAGGTTATTTTGACTTTGTTTTCGGCATCAAATAACTGCGCTCTGGATTTACCCACGTTGAAAATCTGTCCACCTGGTCCAGATGGTCCGGACATTCGACGCATCATAAACCAGAAAAATACAAAAAGCAAAATAAGGAATCCAAAGCTGCCAAAGTAGCTGCTCCAGTTTTCTTCATTGGTTACCGAAAAACCAATTCGCTGGTCTTCCGGCATTTTTTCTTCCAAGGCCTGGAAGTCTGCCTGAAACTTATCAGAGGTAGTTACCTGAAGGGAATAATGAGGTCCCGTGGTATTGAAAAGAGAAGAATTAGCCTCTAGTTCAGTTTTGTATTTGGTGTCTTGCAGAGATGCTGGCTTGAGTGTGATATCCACCCGGTTCATGTTTCGGACGATAACTACTTTGGCTACATCCCCAGCAGTGTACATGTCCTCAAAACGCTTTTGGGTGATATCGATTACCGCACCTCGCTGTTGGATATAGGTGAGTCCTAGGATCACCAATACTGCCGCAACAATCAACCCAAGTTGAAAATTGGTCTTTTGAGGAGGTTTGGGGACAAAATTTTTCTTGTTATTCTTTTCGCTCATCGCTGTCTAGTGTGATTCTTGAAATTTAGGATAAAACGGGATAATCCGTCTAAAGTTCATTGGTGATATTAATTGATTCGAGTCGTTTTGGCATCGCCCCAAAGCTCTTCCAGTCCATAATATTCTCGTTTTTCTTTGAGGAATATATGAGCTACTACGTTGACATAATCCATCAGAACCCATTGGCCGTTGGCTTTTCCTTCTGTTCTCCAGGCTGGAGTTTCTCCTGCTTTATGAACTTCTTCCTCGATGGATTTAGATATGGCGTCGATCTGTGTGTCTGAATTTCCGGAGCAAATCACAAAAAAATCAGTTACAGTATTTTTTATTTTTCTCAAGTCCATCACCACGATGTCTGTGGCTTTTTTTTCTTCCATTCCTTTGATGATGACCTTGCTCAGCGCTTCTGCTGTCATATAATTGGGTTAATTTTACGCGATGGTTTTTAATCTATTAAACCAAACTGAAAATTAATGTATAAAATTCTTGCCAACACCATTTTTTTGGGGAAAGATGTCCTTTTCCTGCCAGAGTGTCACTCTACCAATGACAAAGCCTTTGAAATTATCCGTGAAGGAAAAGCCAGTGAAGGAACCATCATTATCTCCGATCATCAGACTAAGGGTAAGGGGCAACGGGGTAATGTCTGGCTGGTTGAGCCTAAGAAAAATCTCACTTTTTCTCTGATTCTGAGACCTGGTTTTTTGGATGTCTCAGAACAGTTTTACCTCAATATGGCAGTTTCAAATGCGCTGTTGAAATTCCTCTCGGACTATGTTCCAGAGGTCAAAGTTAAGTGGCCCAATGACTTGGTTGTTGCTCATTCAGGTAAGTTGGGAGGAATATTGATCGAAAATATTGTGGGGCAACAAGGCTGGGAATATGCCATCGTAGGTGTTGGGTTAAATATCAATCAGCTGTCATTCGGGGTTCCGCAGGCCACTTCCTTAGCTCTGCTGACAGGTAACGAATTTCAGTTAGAAGAACTTTTTAAGTTGCTGGTTTCTCATCTAGAGCAAGCTTACCTCGAACTCAAAAAAGGTCGTAAACCCGATGTGAAACGTCACTACCTTCATCATCTTTTCCTTAGAGACGAATGGAATCAATACCGAAAAGGGGAGCAGATTTTCAAGGGGAAAATCACCGGGATTACCGAATCCGGTAAATTACAGATGGAACTCGAGAATGGTGATCTTGAGGAGTTTGGCTTGAAAGAGATCTCTTTTCCAAACATTTAGGCATTCTTTTCTATTCCGAATTTTATGCGGTACCTTTGTACCCAAATCAAGATTTTAATTCTTTTAATACTTATACCATGTCAGAAATCAAATCTGAAAAATTCATTCAGTACAAAGTAAAAGACATTTCCCTTGCCGAGTGGGGAAGAAAAGAAATCAGGCTGGCGGAATCCGAAATGCCGGGTTTGATGGCACTTAGAGCGGAATTTGGTCCTTCTCAGCCGCTGAAAGGGGCACGTATAGCGGGTTGTCTTCACATGACTATCCAGACTGCAGTTTTGATCGAGACACTGGTGGCCTTAGGCGCAGAGGTGACCTGGTCTTCTTGTAATATTTTCTCGACTCAGGATCACGCCGCTGCCGCTATTGCAGCTGCAGGGATTCAAGTGTATGCCTGGAAAGGACAGACTGCTGAGGAGTTTGACTGGTGTATCGAGCAGACTTTATTTTTCGGAGAAGAAAGACAGCCTTTAAATATGATTCTAGACGACGGTGGTGATCTGACCAACATGGTTTTAGATCAGTATCCTGAGTTGGTGGCCGGAATCAGAGGTCTTTCTGAAGAGACTACGACCGGTGTTCACAGACTATATGAACGAATGAAAAACGGTACACTTCCGATGCCTGCGATCAACGTAAATGACTCTGTGACCAAGTCGAAGTTTGACAACAAGTATGGATGCAAAGAATCGCTCGTTGATGCCATCCGTCGGGCTACCGATGTCATGATGGCAGGTAAGGTAGCCGTAGTGGCAGGTTATGGTGATGTAGGAAAGGGATCTGCTGCTTCACTTAGAGGTGCCGGTGCACGAGTGATTGTGACTGAGATCGATCCGATCTGTGCCCTTCAAGCAGCTATGGATGGATTTGCGGTGAAAAAAATGGTTGACGCAGTAAAAGAAGCAGATATCGTAGTGACTGCAACGGGAAATAAAGACATTATCACTGCCGAGCACTTCAAGTCTATGAAGGATAAGGCTATCGTTTGTAATATTGGCCATTTCGATAATGAAATCGATATGGCTTGGCTGAATAAAAACTATGGTCACACCAAAAATGTCATCAAACCTCAAGTAGATCTCTACGAATTGGATGGTAAAGAAATCATCGTTTTGGCTGAAGGTAGATTGGTAAACTTGGGTTGTGCGACAGGTCACCCATCCTTTGTGATGTCCAATTCATTTACGAATCAAACTTTGGCACAGCTGGAATTGTGGCAAAATCATGAGAACTACCAGCCGGGAGTGTATGTATTGCCAAAGCATCTGGACGAAAAAGTAGCTGCACTTCACTTGGCTAAGTTGGGTGTGGAATTGGATACGCTTTCTGACGATCAGGCCAAGTACATCGGGGTGACTGTCGAGGGACCGTTCAAACCAGAATACTACAGATATTAATCTTAGGACTAAGATGTTATCGCAGCCTCGGGGATTCCCCGGGGCTTTTTTGTGGTCAAAAAGTTAAGGATTGAGTTCGGCCATCGGGGAAAGCAGCCTGAATCAAAGCCCTGCAAGCACTGTCAGCGGCGTATTGGATCGAATAATTTGCGAATTGATTTTCTTCTCTGGAGATCGCCCAGGTTTCTTGTCCGCTTATTGGAATAACCCAATTTGACTCGAGACACGCGCTGAGATAAGGACGGCCTTGCCCCAAGTCGATGGAGAATGATCGACCGGCAGGATTGGTGCCTTCGATTTTGCCAGTAGAGATGTGTCCCAATGGCCTCAGATTGATGAAACTAACGAGGTGATTGGTCTGGATATCGAGGTAATGGCTGAGTTTTTGGGAGTCAGTGAGGATGAGTTGGTCTGAACTTTCCGCAAAGTTTCGAAGGTCTTTTCTTGTAAAAACTTTTGTGCCTTTAACCTGGATTCCACCAAAGGTGTAATCAATAAACGTCATGACCACTTCTCCTTGAATTAAACTTGAATTGGTGAATTCGAGCTGGATTTTACCGGTTCGCTTCCAGGGACCTGCTTGACTGCATTCTGCAGATTGGTCAAAGTCCAGGGTGACTTTAGGGGTCTCCGAATCAAGCGAAATCAACGGGCATCCGGGAAGCTGGGCGGAATTGAGCGTCTGATAAGTCCCCAACGATATCATCCCGAAGTAGGTACTTTCTCCCCATACCAGGGAGGCGCTCAGAAGTTGTTGGCTTTCTATAGTCAGATCTGTTTGGATTTGTCTTTCGACATCTTCCGAACAGGAGACAAAAACAAAAATCAACAAGAAGCCGGTCAGGGTTTTAATCATGGTGATGAGACGGAATTATTCCAAAACCCATCCTTTCAATTTCCTTGCCGAATCCCTATCTTGATTTGAACTAACCCTGAAAAAATGAACTACACAGAAGGAATGCTGCGAGAAGGAGCACTGAAAGGAAGAACTATTCTAATCACTGGCGGAGGTACCGGGCTTGGTAAGTCAATGGGCCTGTATTTTTTGAAATTGGGAGCAAATCTCATCATTACAAGCCGTAAGCTGGATGTTCTCGAGGCGACGGCTAAAGAAATGGAGTCAGAGACAGGTGGCAGAGTCGTGGCATTGGCTTGTGATGTCAGAGATGCCGAGCAGGTTAGGTTACTTTTTGATGAAGCAGACGCACTTTTTGGAAAGCGGATCGATGCGGTGGTGAATAATGCGGCCGGGAATTTTATATCGCCAACTGAACGGCTTTCGCCAAATGCCTTTGGCACAGTGATCGATATAGTCTTGAAAGGAACAGCCAACGTTACTTTGGAGGCAGGGAAGCGTTGGATATCGGCCAAACAACCCGGTATTTTCCTTAACATCGTAACTACGTATGCATGGACCGGTTCGGGCTACGTAGTTCCCTCGGCAGCCGCTAAAGCTGGAGTATTGGCCATGACCCGCTCGCTTGCTGTAGAGTGGGCCAAATACGGTATCCGGTCAAATGCAATAGCTCCCGGGCCTTTCCCTACCGAAGGGGCCTGGAGTCGGCTATTGCCCGGTGATTTGGTGAAGAAATTTGATCCTGCCAAAAAAGTCCCCGTGGGTAGAGTAGGAGAGCATCAAGAATTGGCTAATCTGGCGGCTTATTTGGTCTCGGATTTTTCAGCCTATGTCAATGGTGAAGTAATCACTATCGATGGTGGAGAGTGGCTCAAAGGAGCGGGTGAATTCAATAATTTGGATTTGATACCTGAGGCTATGTGGGACATGATGGAGGCCTCTCGAGGAAAAAAGCAGTAAGCCCCAGGTTGCTTTTTCGCTACTTGTGGGCGAGATGGAAAATCAAAAGGTATTAATCTTCAGTTTCCAGGCCCTGTTGGAGATACTGATGATGCTGGACCGAATCTTTGATGCTTTTTTTCAGAGAGGAGTCCAGCATCTGAGTTTCCTTTTTTAGGATGTTGATCATTTTTTTGGACTCGGTGTTATGCTGCTCCATATCGAGGATTTCCAAAACGCCCAAGATATTGGCCACTCTGGCACGCAGGGAATGGGACTGCTGAAAAGCAAGTTCCTTCAAAAAGTAATGATGCTCCCGAAGCCAAAGTTCCTGTCGTTTTTTTTCATTCACATCGAGTAGGACTCCCTGGATTTTCAGGGGCATTCCATTTTCGTCCCAATCTACGGTTTGCGCGTAAGCCATAGCCCAGCTGGTTTGGTTTCCTTTGACAATCAGGCGAAATTCAATTTTCAAAGGCAGGCTTCCGGGGGTTAGGAAGTGTTTTTTTATTTCTTTTGAAAAAATGATGGCATCTTCGGGATGTATGTGTTTTTTCCAATGAATTTTACCCAACTGTTTGATTTCTTCCTCGGCGTATCCGAGTACATGAGCTAGTTGAGGACTGATGGTATCTTGCTTGATTTTGGGATCATATTCCCAGAACCCAAGCAGTTTATTTTCTAAAATCCCTTCTAAGACCTCTGAGGAAAAAGCCGATCCTTCTAAAAATTCGCCAAGACCTACATGGTAGGGTTTACTTTGAACTAGCGGATGTCCTATTCCCAGACAGGTACCATAGTCTTTAGAAATGAAAAAAAATTCCCATTTGGTTGGCGAATAATTATTGTCGGGATGGTTGATTTTCTTGAGTTCGATCAGAAATGAATTATGATTTCCTTTCCAGGCTTTCATCCGCTGGGATTCAAATTTTGACCAATCAGAGGAAAGAAAGCAGTCGGAGAAGTAAATTGGCTTTTCTTTATAATCAAAGAGGGATGGGGCAGGCCCAATTCCGGGATCTGAGGACAAAACACGCCCATCTTTGTCAAGCGTGACTTGCAGAAAATATTCCGAAGTGATCGCCAGTTGACTTAAGACCTGTATGGAATCCCAGTCCTGCATGGAATTTAGGTGGTATCGGTGAACGGGTTGATTAAAAGCAAATAAAACGTTACAAAATACATAAAAATATATTTAAAATGCAAAATACTTCGCTTTTATTGAATCGGTCTGAATTTGGTGATGCCAGCAATGCAGGGAAAATTCTTACCCCTGACTCCGCTAGGGCATTGCTGGATGATTGGGTTAAAAATGAAAAATTAAAAGTCCACATGAAGCAGGTGGCTCATTTGATGAAATCTTTTGCGAAAGCGAAAAACTATGATGAGTTCACTGTAGAAAAGTGGTATCAGGCTGGCCTCCTTCATGATGCAGACTGGGACCAATGGCCAGAGCAGCATTGCAGAAAAATCATTGAAGAATTGGAAGCGAGAAACGTGGATCCCGAGCTAATCCGTGCGATAGCTTCTCATGGTCCGAGATACTTCGGGGTAGAGCCTGTATCCGAAATGGATAAGATGCTCTATGCATTTGACGAACTGAGCGGATTTGTGCATGCATACTCTCTGATGCGTCCGGAGGGTTACACCGGTATGGAGATCAAGGGTGTAAAAAAGCGATTGAAGGACAAAACTTTCGCTGCTCAGGTAAGTCGGGAGGATATTGCAGATGCCTCAGAAAGAGCCGGCATCACTGTGGAAGACCTGATCTCATTTGTGATTTCCCATCAGGCTGATGCGGATTTGAGTTAACCCTGATATTGAGATTAAGCAAAAAAACTCCCCCAAGATTGGTGATTTTGGGGGAGTTGGTGTTTTTTAGTTTTCTTCTTCCTGATTGACAGGTCTGAAATTTCCCGGAGGCAATTGTTCGGCTACTTCGTCTCTTTCGTAAGGGAATACTTCTACTATTGGGCTTTCAGTGATGTCCGGTACGCGGAAGCTCACCAGCATATTGCTCAGACTTTCCTGAATCCGATCATAAGCCTGCTTTACGTCTTCGGCGGTCACGATCATGTATTGGGTCACTTTTTTCTCTTTTCCAGAATCACCATCAGCCACCAGGTAGGTGACTTTGCACTTGTGCCATATTTCGGAATCCTCGAAATAGAATACATCCACGATATTACTCTTACTGATCCCGGTCACCTGAAAATCTCCTCTAATCTGGGAACCCAATCGGTCATAGAGGATCGCCTCCGCCTCTGTAAATGAAACCGCATCTACAAGATATTGCTCTGAAATACTCTTGAGCAATCCTTCTTCGGTTTCCTTGGCGTATTTTACTTTACACAAAAACCAAGTTCTCATTTCTGTTTCTTTTTTGAATTCCGAATGTACCTTTTCGCAGGCGAAGGTACTTGGATTTTTGGTGGTAAAATTTGTCAAAAAGGGTTGATTTGATCTAAGCAATTGAATTTCAGACAGGTATTTTTTAGGGTTTTGCTCACTGTATTTTTTTAGGATTGAAGATTTTGTGCTAATCCCAAAACCTTTATCTTTTAGTCAATCTTCGAAGACCATGCTAGACCGACTGACTGCAAGTTTTCCTGTCCAATTACTACTACTACACCTCAAAAAAAATCTGGCCTTATTGCTGATCTATGTCTTGCTCTTGGGGATTATTTTGGAGCAGTTTGGAGTAGTGTTGGGTATCCCTTTTTTGTTTTTGGATCCGGAGTATCTACATGAGGTTTCCTGGCTGAGTTTTGCCTTGATGGGAGTGGGCTTGGCGATTTTGACCATGGCTTTTCACATGACTACCTACATGATGGATGGGCGTCAGTTTCGTTTTTTGGCAGTTATTCCCAAGCCATTTATCCATTATTGTGTCAATAATTCAATCGTTCCGCTGATTTTTTACCTTGTTTATACCATTCGATTTGTAGGTTTTCAGTTAAATAATGACCTACCCTCTGACTGGGTAGTCTTGGGTTATTGGGCAGGATTTGCATTGGGCAGTATCCTGTCCTATTCCTTGATTTTCGGCTATTTTGCGATAACCAATAAAGATTTCTTTGTGCTGTTTGCGGGTACTTTGGATAAGCGTCTCCGCAAGGTCCGACTCACTAGAGCTAATGCGATCCAACGAATCAAAGAGTTTAAAGGAAAACGGGAATCGGTTCACTATTATTTAAATCTGAAGTTGAAGTTAGAGCCTGTCAGACCGGATATTTCCCGTTTCGAAGCACAAAAGCTGCTCAAGGTTTTTGATCAAAATCACCTCAATCTATTTCTGATTCAGCTTGGATTGATTGTTTTTGTGCTCTTTTTAGGCTTTTTCAAAGAGCAGGAGTTTCTCCAGTTTCCTGCTGCGATGAGTGCCACATTATTATTGGCCATACTGATAATGATGGTGGGGGCACTTAGTTTTTGGCTGAGAAGTTGGGCGACCGTGACTGTCTTGGTTTTGATTTTTCTTGCTAATTTTTTTTCCAATTATTCTTTTTTGAATCGACCTCATGAGGCTTTTGGGATGGATTACACCGTAGCTGCTACTCCTTATACCTTGGAGAATCTCTCAGGTCTTCTTCAGCCGGATACCTTGGAGAAGGACCGGAAGAATACGATTCAGATTTTAGAAAACTGGAAAAGTCAGTTTACAGTAGATTCGCTGCCTAAGCTGGTGATTGTAGCTGCGAGTGGTGGCGGACAGCGTGCGGCCCTTTGGACATTTAGGGTCTTACAGGAAATACACCAAATCCATCAGGGCCAAATCACCAAACACATTGAACTGTTTACAGGTGCATCAGGTGGGGTTTTGGGCGAGGCATTGTTTCGGGAGGTATACCTGAGGTCGCTTTCAGATCAGAATTTTGATCCGCTTGATGAGCAGTATTTAGATCAGTTGTCGGCGGATAATCTTAACCCGATCATTTTTACTTTGCTGGTCAATGACCTGTTGATCCGGAATCAAAAATTTGAATACCGAGGCTATCAGCATCTCAAGGATAGAGGCTATGCTTTCGAAAATCAATTTAATGTCAATACCAAAGGGATCTTGGATAAGCCTTTGGGAGCATATCGTGAAGCGGAGTTTGCCGGCAAAATCCCCCTTCTCCCGGTGACGACATTGATCACCAATGACGGGCGAAAATTGATCATCGCTCCTCACTCGATGTCCTATCTGGGAAGTTCAGTTTTGGGTAAATCTCCGGATGAAAAATATCAGACGGTAGACTTTTTGAGGTTCTTTGAAAATCACAATCCGTTGAATTTGAGGTTTCTAACTGCGCTGAGAATGACAGCTACATTTCCTTTTATTACCCCAAATGTCCAGCTTCCTACCGATCCGGTAATGGAAACCATGGATACCGGACTTTCGGATAATTTTGGGGTACAGGATGCTCTTCGGTTCACTTATGTTTTTCAGGATTGGATCAAAAAGAACACCAGTGGGGTGGTGCTCATTACCATTAGGGATTCAGAGAAAAATCAGGAAATACCCGAAACTGATCTGCCCAGAATTTTGGAAAAAATCACCAATCCATTGAAAAATATTTATTCCAACTGGGATAATGTACAGACAATTCAAAATGAGGTATTATTTAATTACATGTCCGAATCCATGCCTTTTGATCTTGAAAGGATTGAGTTTGAATACGCTCCGGAGAAAGTTCAGGCAGAGGAACTTACCGGCTCACAATTGACCATGCAGCGCGCATCGCTCAACTGGCGACTGACTGCACGGGAGAAGAAATCGATTTTGGCCAGTATTCGGACCTCAAAAAATCTCCAGTCAATCAGCCGTCTGAAGGAGATTTTCAAAGAAGAATAATAAATCAATAGGCTATCCCGATTCGCTTGTAGATGAAATGCATCAACCAGGCTGGTCCGATCATCAGAAACTGTAGGTCTTTGAAAAAGGAAGGTTTTTTCCCTTCCACGTTGTGTCCATAAAATTGTCCGATCCAGGCGATGACAAATATCCCCAGGCTGATCATCCATAGTTTTCCGGGAAAGGCGATCTCAAGTGCATTGGCTAGCGCAAGACAGATTCCTGAGAAAAGCGCCATTCCTAATGTAAGGGGTACAGAGAGCGAGATGTAGTAAATCAAAACGATCAATAATACTATCGTTGCCCAGTTGGCAAATTCACCCAAAAAAGGCAAAGCTTCCGGGAGAAAGCCTGCCGGAATACTGAATATCAGGCCTACAATACTGAAGAATATGGCAGGGACACAGATCCAGTGAATCAGTTTATTAGTGGGGTTTTGATGGCTTTCGCCGTATTCTTCTAGAAGTGAATCTATTTTTCTCATGGTTTTTTGGGTTTAAATCCAGTAGTTGCGGTACAAATTAGCTAACTCTGGAGATAAAGAAAAAACAAAGAAAAAGATGTTTAGTTATTGGGAACAAAAGAATTTTTTAAGATATGATCTGATTGTAGTCGGAGCAGGTTTTACCGGACTTTCTACGGCAATTCACTTTCAAAAAAAACATCCAAAGGCCCAAATTTTGGTTTTGGAACGTGGTATTTTTCCTACCGGTGCATCAACCAAAAATGCCGGTTTTGCCTGTTTTGGTAGTCTTACCGAGATACTTGATGATCTATGGAGCATGACTCAAGATGAAGTCATTCAGCTCGTGGAGCGAAGGTACCTGGGCTTGAAGTCGATCCGGAGGGAGTTTGGGGATGAGAAACTCCGATATCATCACCGCGGTGGATTTGAGCTTATCCAGGCAGACCAACTCAAGGCGATCGATCAGCTAGAGGATATCAATAAGATGCTAAAGGGAGTATTTAAAAAGAAAGTCTTTTCCAAAGTCAAAGAATACAGGGAGTACGGTTTTTCTGACCAAGTGAAGGCGATCATTTACAATAAGTTTGAAGGCGAACTCGATCCGGGAGCATACTTAAATGAGCTTTGGGCAAAAGCGAATAAGATTGGGATCAAAATTCTGACAGGAACGGAGGTGGATTCCTTTGATGGGGATGGGGGAATTGTTTTTGTAAAAGGGGAAGGAGATACGGCTCCCGTAGAGTTAATGGCAGATCGAATAGCGATTTGCACCAATGCATTCACTGGGAAAATCTGGTCCGGGGCAGAAATAAATCCAGGAAGAGGGTTGATTTTGCTAAGCAAGCCTTTAGGATTTGACACACCTTGGAAAGGAGCATTTCATTACGATAAGGGATATGTTTATTTCAGAGAAATCGACGGGCGATTGCTTATCGGGGGTGGTCGAAATCAGGATTTTGAAGGAGAAAATTCCAGTGAATTTGCTGTCAATCCTAAAATCAGAACCTATTTGATGCATCTGGCAGAAGAGGTGATTTTTCCGTTTCGGGAAATAGAATGGGACAGAGAATGGACTGGGATTATGGCCTTTGGGCCCAAAAAAGTTCCGATTATTCAACCTATCGGGCAAAAATCTGCGGTGGCTGTTCGGTTAGGCGGAATGGGAGTCGCTATTGGCTGGGAAGTAGGAAAGGAACTTTCGGGGATTTTATCAGCGCTTTAAACCGATTTTTTATTAGATTCAAGGCTTTATTAACGATCAAAAATCACTGAATGAAAGGAATTCCAAAGGTAGCAACGGTGTGGGATGCACTCATACCGCTTATTTTTTTGATAGTTCTTCTTGTGATCAATATTCAAGTTTTTGGTACAGACGGGCTGTCGGGCTCTAATCAAACCGTACTGATTTTATCTGCAGGAGTTGCAGCTTTGGTTTCGATTTTCCGGTTGGGATATTCATGGGAGACCCTCCAAGACGGAATAGTCAAGAGCATCGGGTCTGCCATGAGCAGTATTCTGATTTTGTTTTTGATCGGAGCACTTGCAGGCACTTGGTTGTTGAGCGGGATTGTTCCGGCAATGATTTACTACGGGCTCAAGATCCTCAGCGCAGAGATTTTCTTATTGGCAGCCTGCATTATTGCGGCGGTAGTTTCAGTAGCTACTGGAAGTAGCTGGACCACAGTAGCGACGGTCGGTGTGGCGCTGCTGGGAATCGGTAAAGCACTTGGATTCGAAGAGGGTATAATAGCCGGTGCGATTATCTCAGGAGCCTATTTCGGAGATAAGATGTCTCCCCTTTCTGACACCACTAATTTGGCTCCTGCGATGGCTGGTACGGATCTTTTTACCCATATCCGGCATATGGCCAAGACTACTATTCCTTCCATCACAATTACATTGATTCTTTTCGCTGTGATCGGAGTCAATTATAAGACCTCAGGTGGAGTAGAAGATGTGAAAGTAATCTCTGAGATCATCTCTGCTAAATTCAATATTACCCCGTGGCTGTTTATTGTGCCGGCATTGGTGTTGTTCATGATCGTACGTAAAATTTCTGCCGTCCCGGCATTGTTGGGTGGTGCGCTATTGGGAGGAGTATTTGCAGTTATTTTTCAGCCTGAGATCATTGCTGAGATAGGCGGAGAATCAGGTTCTTCGGTGTATATGGCATTCAAGTCTGTGATGATGGCACTCTATGGTGAGATAAGTGTCATCACCGAAAATGACGTCGTCAATGAGCTGCTCATTACCGGAGGGATGGCAGGAATGCTGGATACGATCTGGTTGATTATCTGCGCGATGGCATTTGGTGGGATTATGGAAGAAAGCGGAATGCTCCGAGTCATGGCCGAAGCAGTCATTCGTAAAGTGCACAAAGTTGGTTCACTAATTGCCTCTACGGCAGCCACTTGTGTGTTTTTCAACATTACCACCTCGGATCAGTACCTAGCCATATTGGTACCGGGAAGGATGTATGCCGATGTCTATCGAAAGCGGGGACTGAGGCCAGAAAACCTCAGCCGGACGCTTGAAGATTCGGCTACTGTGACTTCTGTTCTGGTGCCTTGGAATACTTGCGGAGCTACTCAAGCTTCTGTTCTTGGCGTGGCTACCTTGGTTTATGCACCATTTTGTTTTTTTAATATTATCAGTCCATTCATGACTATTCTATATGGTTATTTGAAAATCGGCATTACCTATTACGAGGAAGACGAAGAGCAGGCATGATTCCCTACAGTATTACCAAAGAAGAACTCAATGAACTGCCTTTGGGACAGTTTGACGGTGAAATATTTATGATCGATCATCCCGATCAAGTGGAGGAAGCGGTAGATTTTCTTGAAGATCAGTCGATTATCGGGTTTGATACCGAGACTAAGCCTGCCTTTAGAAAGGGGCAGTTTAATCCTGTTGCGCTATTGCAGTTATCCACTCCTCATCAGGCTTTCTTGTTTCGATTAAATAAAATCGGATTCCCTGACTCGCTTCGCAGCCTCTTGGAAAAGGAAAATGTGGTCAAAGTGGGGGCAGCGGTGCATGATGACCTGAAAGGGTTGCGAAAGTTGACGGACTCTTTTTTTCCCAAGTCCTTTTTTGATTTGAACGACGAGCTGAAAAAAGTCGGGTTTCACAACGTGGGAGTCCGGAATCTATGCGGAATGGTCTTGAAAATCCGAATCTCCAAATCCGAGCAAGTATCCAATTGGGAAGCTGAAAATCTTACCGAAAAACAGCAACGATACGCTGCCACGGATGCCTGGGCGTGTTTGGAGGTATTCCAGGTGTTGAAAAACGAGGGATACCTCGACCCACTGCTCAATCGTTGAGAATCGTGAGTTGATCAATATCCCCAAACTTTGATCTTAGTAGTTCGGCCTTTCCTCTTTTGACCTCCAGGGTCATGTTACATTCCAAGCTCATCTGTTGGTGGATTATTTCTATCTCGTGAGTCTTGATCACTTTCATGACTTCATTCATTGCAGGGTAGGGGAATTGGATTTTAACCTGATCGAGTTCCCATTTGCGGATAATCTCAGCCGAATTTAGTGCTTCGAAGGCGGAAGTTTTATAGGCATGAATCAATCCGCTGACTCCAAGTTTTGTGCCTCCGAAATATCGAACCACTACCACTAGCACATACGAAAGTCCAAAAGATCGAATCTGTCCCAAAATAGGATCTCCGGCGCTGTGGTTAGGTTCTCCATCATCATTGGCCCGAAAGTGATCGCCCTCTGCACCCAAGACCCAAGCGTAGCAATGATGCGTGGCGTCATAATAAGTTTTCCGAAGCTCTGCCAGGGAACTCTTGATTTGGGCCTCGTCTGCCACCGGAAAGGCAAAGTAAAAGAACTTGCTTCCTTTGTCCTTGTATAGTCCACTGACAGGAGTGGCAATGGTCAGGTAGGAGTCCTTTTCTTCTGATAAACTAGTTGGAGAGGGCTTCATGAAAGGTGAAAATAGAAAAATAACTTTTTGCTAATCTGTTCTTCGATCATTTTGACCTATTTTTAGTCTGTAGATTCATGGAAAAAAGCCATCAAAACCCAAGAAAGTTCGATTCAGCTAACCTGATTTCCATTCCCGGTGTGGTGACAGATACGGGAGAGCTGCATTTTTGGGAAAATGAAACCCTCTTTCCAAATGGTATCTGCAGATGTTTTTGGATTACTGCAGTAACTCAAGGTGCTTTCAGAGGCGAGCATGCCCACTGGGAGGAAGGTCAGGTTTTGGTTTCTCTCGCGGGCAGTGTGCTAGTGGAAGTAGAGGGGATCAATCGTGAGATTCAACATTTTCAGCTCAAATCTCCAAGTCAAGGCCTATTCATTCCTCCGATGAATTGGGTCAAAGTAAGCTTCAGTCCTGACGCGGTCTTGCTTGGGCTTTCAGATCGGGCATTTGCTGAGGAGGATTACATAAGAGATTTGGATGTTTTTCGATCACTTCAACTTCGCTTTCATGAGCACTTTTGAGTTTAAAGTGGTGCCTGCTGAAGGGCTTTTTCAGGAATACTTTCTACGGAGTTTTGGCTCTTTGCAGGGACAAAATCTGATTGACTTTCAGTTTTATAAAAAGGAAAAAAAAGTTCTTTCTTGTACTTTTTTATGTGAAGGAGATCGTGCAGAATCGCTGCCTATGGCTCCGTTTGGAGGGGTTTGGTCGCATAGAGAAATCGATCAGCCTGAAGTATTGAGTTCTTTTCTTGAGCATATTTTCTCGTATTTGCAGCAATACCAAATCAGATTGATACGGGTGATTCAGCCCCCTCAGGTCTATGAATCTTACTCTGAATTGGTTAATAATTTGTTGTTTAAGAATGGATTTAAAGTACAAGCTGTGCTGAGTCATCAGTTTCTGAGAGGTAAAAAAAACATCCGGAATTTTTTCAAAACCCAAAGTTCAAGGTGGGAAGAAAAACTGAACGATAAGCAGCTGAATCTTACTATTTCTTCGATTAATAATTTTGGGTTTCTCAAGGATATTCAGCAGTGGAACAGCCAAAAGGGATATGGATCGAATTGGACCGAGGAGCGACTGATACAGCAGGTGTCACTATTTCCGGATCGCTATTTCAAAATTTCGGTGAGTCATAAAGAATTTCCTCAAGCTCATGCTGTCGGAGTGAAGTTAACAGATCAGGTTTTGTACTATTTTTTATCCGCAAATAAACCAGAAAGTCCATTCAAAAATCTAGGGGAATTCCTTCTTTTTGGTTTGATTAAGTTGGGAAAAGAAGAAAAAGTGGATGCGATCGATTTGGGATCTTCCGAAGTAGATGGAGAAATTAATTCTAATTTGATGTATTTTAAGTCCCGCTTTTCTAACGAAATCGGAAATAAATTCATTTGGGAAAGAAAACTCTGATATGATTGAGGCAGGTAAGGTTTCGGTAATTTGTATTGCTTTTAACCATGGACAATGGATTACAGAGGCTCTTGAAAGTGTCAAACTCCAGGATTATTACAATAAAGAACTGATCATAGCCGACAATGGAAGCTCAGATGATACTGCCGAAAAAATCAAAGCTTGGATAGATCTGCAGTCAGATTATCTGCAGATCAATGTCCATTATTTTGATAAACAGTTACCGTATTGCCAGCTTTTCAATCAATTGCTCCATCAGGCTACAGGTATGTATATAGTAGATCTTTCAGGGGATGATATTCTTTATCCTGATCATTTGTCTCGTTCGCTGGAGGAGTTGAGTAGGGTGCCTGAGGCAGCCTTCATTTTTTCTGATGCCCACCTACTGGATGAGCGGGGAGAGGTACGGACTTATTATCCTCGAAATAATGCCGGAGAACTCCGTGAGGAGATAGAGCTATCTTCGATCTATGAGACTATGGTCCGCCGTAGTGTGATTTGCTCTGCAACGGTGGTTTTCAATGCTCAGCTACTCAAAGCCAATGGCGGCTACGACGAGGATTTGTACTATGAGGATTTTGACATTCAGGTAAGACTGGCCCGAAAACACCCCGTCCTTTTCTCGGATCACATAGGTGTGGTGAAGCGCTTGCATCATAATTCCATGTCTGCAGCCCAATACAAACGGTATAAGTCTAAAATGCTGCCAAGCACTGTGAAGGTTTGCCAAAAAATACTGAATGAAAATGTCCTACAGGAAGAAAATCAGGCGCTTAAAGAACGGATTTTGTATGAATTGAAGCATGCGCTATGGTCGGGAAATTTTGGACCGGCAGCTGATTTGATTCAACTTGGAATCCAACTTCAGATCAAAAGTCCGGTTTTTTCATTTTATCGATTCTGGGCCAAAAACCGTTGGGATATTTCTTGGATTTATGGATTGATCAAACAGTCTTGACACTCCTCATCGGGGCTAATTTCCCTATCCTACCACCACTTCGATCAGCTTTTGATCTAAAAAATATCTCCTACCGACCTCTTGGATATCTTGTGCAGTGAATCGCTTTAGGAAATTTAATTTTTGCTCGTAGTAGTCCAACGCCAACCCTGAATAATGAACTGACTTGAATCTATCTACCAAGTCAAAGGGAGAACTGAACTGGCTAAGCATCTGTCCAATCAGATAGTTGCGGACTATTTCTATTTCAGATTCTGAAATTGCTTCCAAAGAGAGTTTTTTGATCTCCTCCTTGACCTCTTCCAGCACAAGTTCCCGATATTGTTTTTCCACATCTGCCCCAATTACCCAATAATTAAACTCGCCTAGTTCAGCGAGATTGGAAGATATTCCATAGGTGTGCCCTTTTTCTTCTCTGATATTTTTCACCAGACGAGAACCGAAATATCCCCCAAGCAAGGTGTTGAATACCGATAAGGCTAAAAAATCAGGATGTTTTTTGGGAATACTCCATGAACCGACCCTCAGACTGCTTTGCAATGCAGCCTTCCGATCTTCCCAGGTAGATTCGATAGTTTTTGGTTTTGGGGCTGAAAAATTTTCTGCTTGCTTACGGGTGGGGATTTTTTCGAGAAAAGATAAAACCTGATCTAGGCCATCCGGATCAAGATTACCGGAGATGAAAATTTCTACGTCCTTCCAAAGGTGGTTTTGATAATAATCCACCAAAAGTTCGGGGTGAATGGCATCGATATGTTCCTCTGTAGTCTGCTGTCCATAAATATGCTCTTGGCCGAAAAGTCCTGATCGGAAAAGTGTACTGGCTCTAGAGGAAGATTTTTCATTTTCTATCTTCAAACTGAGTTTTCGTTGGTTTTTTTTCTTTTCTAGAATAGCGCTTGGGAAAGTACTATCTGAGAAAAGAGTCATAAAGACTGACAACACTTTGTGCAAGTGTTTTTTGGTGGTCAAGAGATGGAGTCCTTCCTGGGTATAAGTGAGGTGAATACCGACTTCAGTTGCATGGAAATCAAAAAATTCAGCGAGTTCCTCATCACTTTTATCTTTGGTTCCTTCCTGGATCATTTGAAGTGTAAAGGAAGGAACGTGAGCAAGTTCTATTGGAAGTAGGTGACGGCTACTCTTTCCGATCACCTCGATTTTGACTGCATCGATAGCAGGAGTCTGAAAATAATAGTAGGGTAGTCCGGTTTTGGTCTTTCCTTTTTTGGGGTGTAGCAAGTCAAAGTCAGCCGGGATGGAATATTCCGGTGCTTTGCTTCGGTCAAGTACCATTAATTGTTTTTGATAGTGTAAAGAACAGTAAACCGGAGGGTTTCTGCCAGTGGGTGATTTTGAACTTGTGGGACTAAGTAAGAAAAGTCAATCCCGATTTTGCCGATATCCAATCCTGCACCTACAGTGAAGTATTTTCGTCCGCCCTTACTTGGGTTCTCATAGAAATAACCTGTTCGCAGAGCGAATTTTTCAGCAAACATGTATTCAGCGCCGAAGGAAACGGTAAACTCTTTCAATTCCTCTTCAAATCCTCCTGGTGCATCAGCAAATGATCCGAATATCCCAGATATTAGTGGTCGATTTGGATCATTTCCTTCGAGGATAATCAGGTTGCCGTTATCATCAGTAGCTAAATTACCATCCTCTGTAGTCTGATAGATGGGGGGAGTAGGCACCATCAATTTGTTGAGGTCAAGGCTAAAAGCGATTGAATTCAGTTCGTTAAAGTTTATTCTGTAGGTAGTTCCTAGCCTGAGATTAGTGGGGATATAATCCAAATCTTCAGCACTGTTGTAGGTGATTTTTGGTCCAATATTGGAAATGGAAAGTCCCCACGACCATACTCCATCCCGGGTGCCGACAAAGGTTGATTTTTGGTAATAAAGTCCAATATCCGCGCCTACACTCACGCCTGCCCTGGCTTCAGAACCTCCGGCAGAAGAAATATTTCCAGATAGATTGGAATGAATAAATCTAGCTGAAATGCCCAAACCTAAATTCTGACTTAGTTTTCTGGAGTAAGAACCTCCAATGGAAAAATCCCTTGGGTTGAATTCTCCGTACTCGTTTCCTCGATTATCGGTCAGGTTGATTACCCCCATGTTGAAATACCGTAGATCGAATCCCCAGGCTGAATTCTCGTCGATTTTTTTCTGACCTGCCAAGTAGCTTAGAGACATGTCATTAACTAATTTTCCTAACCAAGGCGAATAGGAAAATGACACTCCAAAATCGTCCTCCACGAAAGCCAATTTACCGGCATTCCAGTGAGCAGCGTTTGCATCAGGAGAGGTGGCTACACCGACATCACCCATGCCAGAATGACGGCTGTCAGGTGCAAAGTTCAAAAATGGAACCGCAGTAGTGATAACTCTTCTGCCTCGGTCTTGACCGGAGACGATTACGCTAGTCTGTGCATAGATAGAAAAAGTAGCCAAGGCAAAAACCAGTGTGAGTGAGTTCTTAAGTAGTTCTACGGCTGTTCGGTTCATCGAATCACAATTTTTCCACTTACACTATCAGAGCTGTTATCTTGTTCTGAGAGAAGTGACAATCTGTAAATATAAGTTCCTTTTGCGGGATATTTTGTTTGGTTTTGCAAAAAAAACCAACTCAAATCCCTGATCTGGTTTTCAGCTTTCACAAAACGCCAAGAGTCTGAAAATAGTATCTCACCACGCATGGAAAAAACTTCAAGACTAACCTGTATGTTTTCTCCCGGACGATTGTGGGTAAAAATAAATTCTGAATTGACTGTTGTGGGGTTGGGGAAAACTACATGTTCCAAGATTTGGATTTTCCTGCTTCCCCGGATTTCTACGGGTATGGTGACTAGGCTTCCATTTCCGAGATTGTCCCATGCAGCGATTTTGAGTTGATTTTGTCCTTCGGAAAATCCCGGAACGGTGACGAGAAAAGTCCCCTTTTCATAGCTCCCGTTTATGGCCAGGAATTCCTCATTTAGGATAATCGGACTTTGATCATTGACCTGAAGATAGAGATCCTGACCCGGAACCTGTCCACTGACTTGGATGCCATTGAGATCAAAAATATCCGCCCCAACTTGGATTTGCGTGGTGTTGAAGACAAAAGGGCCTTCGGTTTTCCCCTCCAGAGCAGGAGAGATTTCTGGGCCGGTTTGGTCATTTGGAGGAGTAGGGTTTTGGCTCAGTATCGGCTTGATGTGTCCCACAGCTCTATATGCTGACTCTTCTTCCCATGCTAAAATCCGCAGATTTCCCGATTCAATCGGCTGGGACAGATGGTTTGGTATCAAAAACTTCCCCTTTAAAACTCCATTTTCCACGCTACCCTGACCTCTAAAGAGCAGTGTTTTTTCCTCTAAGTATTCGAAAGGCCTATTTTCATCCCCAAGTGTTTGTGAGGGTGTAGCGGCAGCTCGCAGCTCTAGGATATAATCCCCGTTGAAGCTGCTGACGGTAGCTTTCGTGATAGGGTCAATGACTTCCGCGATCAATTCAATCTCTTCCAGTGCAATCAGCGTGTCCTGAGGTTCTGTGCTCGACGGTTTGAAAAAACCGTTTATAGCGATTTCCAATTCTGGCGCAGCTAACTTTAAACTTGGGTCACCCAAAAGAGAAAAGTTTCGGTTGAGTACACCGTTCAGGCTTTGATTTTTGGTCTCTTTGAAAATGGTTCCCAAATCCTGGGACTGTCCACCGGCTTTTCTAAAAACCTGTCGGACAAAGGCTTCATTCAGTTGGAAATTGACACTGGAGAAAACCGGTCTGCCAGTCGTCAGAAGACCAATTGCCCCTTTTTGGGATGCGAAAAGCAATTCTTCAGCTCCGGACCGGAGAAGCGGGCTATCCTGTCTGCCAAATTCGCAGGTGGCAGTCACCCAAAGTGCCATTGGATTTTGCTTTGCCCACTCAGAAATATCCGATACCGTAAAAACCTCCTCTGCCATCAGAGTGGTTTCATTTCCATGGCCTACGTAGTTGACTACCAAGGGCCCTTTTTGGAGGTTGGTTTCTAAGGCTGCTTTAGCTTGAGGGGATTGCTGACGGTTACCAGCCTGGATTTGTTCGAAGGCATCGAGATACAGCCTGTCGATTTTGATTTCCCCGTGATTTTGTTCCAAATAAGCAGCATGAGACTCCGAATCGCGCATATGTATGGCATTGTCTGCATCATCGGCTAAGAGTGTGAAGGAAGGGAAAATGCTGGGGTCAAATCGTCCGGTCTCGTAAGCGATGATTTTGTCCACCATCAGATTTGCTTCAGTAAAATTGATGGCTGGAATCCTTCCCACCCCGATCTGAAGCAATTCATCGCCCTCCCGACTTTCCTCCCAGACTCCCTGACCCCAATCAATCAGTCCCAAAAAGTCGTCCGAACTGTAAGTTTGAAGAGGATTTAGGCTATTTCTGCTGGTATAAATAGGAACCAGATTTGGTCTTCCTCCAAGTTTTCCTTTGTAGTCAAATGTTCCTTTTCCCAGAATTAAGACGTTTTTCAGGGTTTTACTCTCCTGATACCGATGAGCGATTGCATTTCGGATGGCAGTGAGGTCCTCATTGCCATAGCCGTAGGAGTTATAGACTTCTTCAGTAGTCAAAATCTCAGTTGAAATTCCCAAGCTCGTTTTGTGACGCTGAAGTTTTTGGGCAGCCGAGCGCAAAGTTGGATGGGTGACGATTAAGAGTTCGCTTGAGCCCGAGGCCCGTGTAGCCAAAGAAACCGTCTCAACGAATGGAATGGGCTTAATATCAGCTAAGCTGAATAAATAGAATTCTCGACCTACCGCTACTTCTAGGGTTGAGGTAGTCTGAGGCTGGTAAAAATCCCCAACCTCCCAAGCAAATCGATCAGAAGGAACTTCTATTTTGCCTGCTTGAGTACTTTGGATTAATCCCGAAGGCAGATTCTGTAGTGGCGCAGGCATACCTACCAGGACATAGTCAAGGTAACCAGCAGAATTTCCTCCCGTACCCTGAAAAGTAAATCGAATCTGGGAGAGGTTGCCGTTTACAGGTGTAAATTCAGTCAAGAAGCTCTTTTCCTGACCTTTGATTCCATAGGTAGTATTGGGAATGGGATCAAATGCAACTTCGGCCAAAAGTTCATTGCCGGATAGTACTCGCATCGTGGAGCTTGCAAAGGACTGGGTCATGAGATTACCGGTCAGAATCCACGGTCTGTTAGCTGTGCTGCTAAGTGATAGAGAGAAATTCAGACTTTGACTCTGCCTGATCGGGTTTGAAAACCAGGTTTTCCCGGAATTCAGTACGTTGATTTGCTCTCCTTTCAATGCCTTCCATTGGTACCAATTGCCAAACTCAATCATCCCTGAATCCGAATTGGGTTGGTTTTCGATTCGTTTTGGATTTGTTTTTTGCCCTATCAGGTAGTTTAGGGAATCCTCGAAAAAATGATGAGTGTACCTGACTTCACCATTTAGGGAATAGCTGACTTGGTGAGGGCCTTTGAGATACACCCAAAGTTCCCCATCCACTACTAAGGAAGGGATTTCTTGCAAAGTAAGGTTAGTGGAGTCAAGCCGCTGAGGAAGCATGCCGGGATAGCCGAAAAATGCAAGTTGATCAAGGGGAATGCCCAGTTGATTTGCCTGAGCTGGGGTGAGTTTATAGACTCCTTCTTCGCTGATTTTAAATTTGAAAAAACTGTTTTGGGCCAAAGTTGGTCCTGCAAAAAAAAGAACTGAAATACTGATTACAACTGACTTCAATAAACTCATGCGCTGCTGCCGATATTCTCCAAGACAGATAATCCAATATACGCCAAAATGATCAGTGGGATTCCTGCCAGCTGAAATAGCGCCGTGATCACTATTCCCAAAACGATAAGTCCAAAACGGTATCGGTTGTTTTGAAATGAGAAATCTTTGAACTTCAGTGCTATCAGAGGTAATTCAGCCACCAATAGGAGACTCATTAGCCATCCAAGCCCTACGAGGAAATAGGGAGACTGGGCAAGAAACTGAAGTGCTTCGACTTGATCAAAGAAAAAGGGAAGTGTGCTGATAAAAAGCGCATTGGCTGGGGTGGGCAGTCCGATGAACCGATCGCTTTGTCGAGTGTCCAAATTAAACTTGGCCAACCGATATCCAGATAACATCGGGACAATCAGTGTCAGAAAAGGCAACCAATCAGAATTGGTCACTTGTTCAGTCATTTCGAATAGAATAATTCCCGGAAGAACTCCAAAAGAAACTACGTCAGCAAGCGAATCCAGTTCCTTGCCTATCGGACTTTGTGCCTTGAGCAATCGAGCTACAAATCCATCCAAAAAATCCAAAACAGCTGCTACCAGGACAAAAATTGCACCTTCGTAAAGATTCCCATCGATTACGCGGATGATACCGACTACTCCGAATGCGAGGTTAAGCAGCGTCAGAGTATTGGGGATATGTGCCTTGATCTTCAATATCGTGCTGTTTTGCCTACAAATGGATTGTTTTCTTTTTCGAAGCCTACCGTGGTCTCAGGTCCATGTCCGGAGTAGATGATTGTCTGCTCAGGGAGACTAAAAAGAACGGATTTGATTTTGCTCAGAAGTTGCTGGTGATTTCCTCCCGGAAGGTCAGTTCGTCCGATACTTCCTCGGAAAAGTGTATCTCCTCCGATGGCACGGTTACTAGCAGCATGGTGAAAAACCACATGACCTGGACTATGTCCGGGTACAAACAGTATGGTTAATTTTTCCCTGCCGATGTCAATGGTTTCCCCTTCTTCCAAAAAACCATCGGGTTCAGCTGAAATGTACCCATGGAATCCATAGTTGGGTGCATAGACTTCCACTGACTTTAGAACGGGTAATTCTTGGGCATGTATCAATAGCGGGATTTTATAGGTGTTTTTTACCCAATGATTTCCCAATACATGATCGATGTGGCAATGCGTATTGAGTAGGAGGCTTGGTTTAAGGGAATTCTCCTCGATGAAATCGGCAAGCTCTTTCCGCTCGGAAGCTGTAAGGCATCCAGGATCGATGATAGCAGCAAGGCCACTTTGATCATAAACCACGTAAGTGTTTTCCTGGAAAGGATTGAAGGTGAAAGACTTGATCTGGAGCATTGTAAAAGTGTGCGAATTGTCAACAAAATAAGGGATAAAGCTTTTAATTTGAGTCATGGAATATGATTTTTTGATCATTGGACAAGGACTGGCAGGTTCTGCATTGGGATATCGCCTTCGGGAGAAGGGGCAGAAAATTCTATTGATAGATCAGCCTCTGCAAAACAGGAGTAGTCGAATAGCTGCCGGGCTTTACAATCCTGTTACGGGCAAAAAAATGGTCAAAACCTGGAAAGGGGAAATCCTTTTTCCCGCCTTGCTTGATTTTTATACCCAAATCGAGAAGCAAACAGGAAGAGAATTTTTGACCCGAAAGTCTATTTACCGACCGTTTTTGTCCATAGAGGAGCAAAACGAATGGATGGGTCACTCGAGCGATCCTCAGATAGGGATGTTTGTGGAGCATATTTTCACTGAAAGCCAGAGCTCAATGCTTCGTGATCATTTTGGAGGAGTACTTTTGAAATATTCAGGATGGTTAAATATTATTGAGTTTCTCGAAGGAATGTCCCAGTATTTTGGTGAGGATCTTCGAGAGGAGGAGTTTCGGGAATCCGAGTTGGTTTTTGAGGGGGGAAGATGGAATTATCACTCAGATTCCTTCGGAGGAATAATTTATTGTAATGGATTAGGGGCGCTAAAGTCGGCTTTTTTCGACTTTCTTCCATTTGCTCCAGTGAAGGGAGAGATTTTGGAGGTAAGACAGTCATATGATCCGGATATGATCCTCAATCGGGGAGTTTTTAGGGTTCCGCTTGGAGGGGATACATTTAGGGTGGGATCGACCTATACTTGGCACGATCTCGATCATGGGCCAACCGAAACAGCCAGAAAAGAGTTGGTAGACAAGTTGGAGCAGCTCGTACTGGAGAGTGGTCAAGACATTGTCAGTCATAAATATGGCATTCGTCCAGCCACTCGGGATCGAAAGCCTTTTTTGGGCAAACATCCCAAGGCCGAAAGCGTTTACATCTTCAATGGTTTTGGTGCTAAAGGTGTCTCCTTGGTGCCGTATTTCAGTGAAGAGATGGTGAATTTCATCTTGGACCAAAAACCCCTAAGTCCAGAAGTGGACATCTCAAGGTATTTTAAGTATATTTAAAACTGATCAATTCGTATTTGAATGAATAAACTAGCCCTTAGATTCCTGATGGTTTTGATGCTGGGTGGGATGAGCACCTCTGTCTTTGCCCAGTTTGATCAGGAGAGGTTTGGAAAAAACCGGGTCCAGCACAAGGAGCTCGAATGGTACTTTTATTCCTCCAATAATTTTGAAGTTTACTACTATGACAGAGGTGGTGCCAATGGCAAAATGGCCATCGAATACCTGGAGTCAGAGTTTGATAAATTGACCCAGAGCATTGGATATGTCGCATATACCAAGCCGAGAATATACATTTACAACTCGCCTGAGGAGCGGCTGCAAAGTAATCTGGGACTCAATGCCGTACAGTACTCCGAAGAAGGACAAACCAAATTTTCCAGACTAATAGCAGAGGTTTCCTACAAAGGAAGGATGGATGAGTTCAAGGAGGATTTGGTAGCGGCTACCGTCAAAGTCATTGTCCGAGAAATGCTCTACGGAGCTTCTGTGGCAGACGCTTTTCAAGCCAATTTGATCAATGATTTCCCGGATTGGTACATCGACGGAGTTGGGCTTTTTTTGGCAAAAGGCTGGAGCAGAGAGATGGACGATTTTATCCGTGGATACCTAAAGGATAACGAAAATCCCAAAATTCATAACCTCACGGGTATTGAAGCGGCTTTGGTCGGGCAATCTATTTGGAATTTTATCGCTGAAAAATATGGCAGAAGGTATGTCTCCAGTATTCTGAACCTTTCCCGAATCAACCGAAACGAGGAAAATTCCATTGCCAACACGATTGGGATCAATATCAAGACCTTTTTCACAGAGTGGAGGAATTATTATCTTAAAGTCAACGAGCCAGTATACAACTCCTTTAAGCCTTTGGACAATTCCAAGGCACTCGCCGCCACCAAGTCCAGACTAGAAGGGGCTATCTCAGATATCAAATTCAGTAAAGATGGCCTCAAATTGGCCTATGTCAGTAATGTGGCAGGAAAATATCGAGTCATAGTTCGGGACCTTTCGTCTGGTTCTGAGCAGGTGATTTTCCAAGGAGGAGCTAAGCATGAAGAAATCACCCCTAATCTATATTCACCGGTTATAGCTTGGAGGGACTCTGCTAACATTGCCATTGCTTCATTCAAAAGGGGATTTACCACCCTCAGGCTCAGATCAATAGACGGATCTGCGCAGGATAAAATATTCTTAAGAAACATTACTCAAATTCTAAGTCTGGACTTCAATGAATCCGGAAGAAATATGGTCATTTCTGCCATTTCAGGGGGAAAAACAGATATCTATACCTTGAATACCCGCGGTCAAGGCAAGCGTCTGACCAATGATCTTTTCGATGATCTGACTCCGACTTTTTTGAATGATTCTACCATTATCTATGCTTCCAATTTTGTGGACCTCCCCGATTCGGTTCTGACAGGTACACCTGATATTCGGGTATTTCCGGATCAATACAATCTGTTCATGGCCCAGGTGTTGAGTGATACGACGACATTTACGAAGTTGACCAACGCCAACAGTAAAAACCTGCTCCCAAGGAGAGTCAATGCTAATTCACTTTTATTTCTCAGTGACCTCAGTGGTATTACCAATTTGATGAGATTCAATATCGGAAATCAGATTTCGAGTCAGATTTCGGCATTCGATAGAAGTGTGGAGGTTTTTGATGTAACTAGTCGAATGAACAAGGTGGCTTATGCTATCCGGGATGGAAAGCAAAGTTATCTGTTTGTGGATGGATACTCGGGGACAGATCAGTTTACCCCTTCTACCCCAAGAGTACAGCTCGCCCAAGCTAAAGACCTCAATGAACGCCTTGCTGCGAGAAGATTGCTCGAGGCTCGGACAGCGGCCCAAAATCAAGAGCAAGTCCAAAAGCCAGAGCCTATTGAGGTTGCTCCTCCAATAGCAGTGGACACTACCAAAACAAACTCTACATCTTCCATAAGTCTCGATCGATTGAGATTTGAGTCTCGGCGGGGAGTAAATACCGAAAACTATGAGTTTGACACCATACCTGCGACGCAGTCTAATATTACTCAGCTAAGTCGTCCAGAACAGTCAGGTGTAAGCCTCTTGGAGACATTCAGAAAGCAAAGTCTTCAAAAGCGGGTGACAGGGCCAAGGAGAATGGAACCACAGTTTTTTACCAATAATATCAATTCGCGATTTATGGTTGATCCATTGAGAGGTTTTGGCATCAATCTCAATGGTAAAATGACTGATGTCCTGGATAATCACATTTTCTCAGGTGGTATATTCACCACGCTGGACTTTAGTTCTGGGGGAGACGTTTGGTTTGAATATGAATACCTGAAAAGTAGACTCGATTTCAGAGGTAGATTTGATCGCAAGACCATCCGCATCAGAGAAGATGATCAACTTACTTTTCAAAAGTATGTTCTCTCAAAGTTTGAATTTGGAGTTGCTTATCCATTCAATATCCATGCAAGAGTCTATGCGGCTCCTTTTTTAGCCAAATCTCAATACTTCAATCTTAATTCTGATTCCCTGCTTTTGGGGCAAATCGAAAATCAAAACCGACTGGATGTCAATTATGCCGGTGGAAAAGTGGAATTTGTTTATGATCGCACCGAACCCATGGGGCTTTACGCTTTCACCGGGTTGAAAGGTAAGGTTGGGTTTGTCCACTACCAAGGCCTGAATAATGCCGGCCGTTCGTTCAGCAACTTCTATCTTGACTTCAGAAATTACCAAAAGATTCATAAAAATATTGTCTTGGCTTCAAAGCTCTACGTGGGGTCTTTCATGGGGAAAAATCCTCAAAATTACCTTGTAGGGGGCATGGATAATTGGCTGTTCAACGAGTTCTATAATCCTCCGACCAATAGACCAGAACCTTCTCCGGTAAGGAATCCCACAGGAGTCGAAAACTCAGATATTCTTTTTGCTGACTTTGTGGACCTAAGAGGATATGACTATGATGAGATCAGAGGAAGAAATGTCATTACATTCACTTCAGAGCTTCGGTTACCGATATTTTCCTATCTCACTCGCGGTACGATTACTTCCAATTTTGTCCGTAATTTCCAGCTCGTAGGATTCTATGACATTGGATCCGCTTGGAATGATTTTGCGCCATGGGAGCGAATTAATGATCAAAATACCGAAGTGGTCACCACCCCGGGTTCACCATTTGAGATAGTCCTGAATAATTTCAACAATCCCTGGCTTCAAAGTTATGGAGCCGGTCTTAGGACTGTCCTGTTGAATTATTACGTGAAATTTGACGTAGCAAGGCCAGTGAGAAATTATCAGACTGAGGATCTCAGGTTTTATTTTACCTTGGGGTACAATTTCTAATTTATCAATCGCATGATTAAGTCTATGACCGGCTACGGTGTTGCCGGCTTTGAAAACGAGCAAATGACCATCCACGTGGAGATACGTTCGTTAAACTCTAAGTTTTTGGATCTTTCCCTTCGCAGTCCACGGCAGTTTTCTGACAAAGAGCCCGAAATTAGAAATTTGGTTCAGCAAGTATTAGACCGGGGGAAGGTGAGTCTCTCAATTGAGTTTGTTTCCAAAACAGGTCAAGATTTGCCCGTTTCGATCAATGAGGAATTGTTTCAGACCTATTTTCATCAATTTACCAAGCTTGCTGGAATGGTGGGTGAGAAGCCTGCTGATTTATTCAAATTGGCACTTCAAGCACCCAATGTGATTACTACCCTCTCTGGAGAGAAAGAAGATACCGAGTCTTGGGATCAGGTAAAACGAGTTATTTCGGAAGCTCTGGCAAAATGCGAGAAATTCAGAAATGATGAGGGACAGGTCTTAGGTCAAAAACTCAAAGAAAATATCCAAATCATCCTTGAAGGGCTGGAGCAAATCAAAGTATTGGATCCTATCCGAAAGGAGAGAATCAAAAATAGAATCAAGGGTCATTTTCAAAATTGGCTGGAAGAAAACTCCTTCGATGCCAATCGCTTTGAGCAAGAGTTGATCTACTACTTCGAAAAAATCGATATCACCGAAGAATTGGTTCGACTTGATACCCACCTCAACTATTTCTTGAAAACCATCGAAACTGAAACTGCTCAGGGAAAAAAGTTAGGCTTCATCTCGCAAGAAATCGGAAGAGAAATCAATACCATTGGCTCCAAAGCCAATGATGCTGATATTCAGAAGCATGTCATTCGAATGAAGGATGAATTGGAAAAAATCAAAGAGCAATCCCTCAATGTGCTTTGATTTTTTGGAGTTAGGCTAAGGTTTAGGTTTTTTAACTAAGCTTGTTAACATTCTTTTAAGACCTAATTAGAAATCCACTATCTGTAGTACGTACTTTTACAGTCGAGTCGAAACATTTGTCTCGGCTCGAAATATGTATCTTAGTTTTTCGTTCATTTCTAAATTAGGTTTTATGAAAAGAAAATTTACGCTAGCCTTCGTGATTCTTTTGTGCGCTTTTGAGTTGGAGCTCCATGCACAGAGTCGGTTGAAAATGGAGCTCTATGGTGGTCCCCAACTCATGTATCAACGGTCCGCAGATCCGATTCGCAATCCACTCAATTATCATCTGGGAATCAATTGGCTGTATGGAATTAAAGATGATTTTCAACTCGTACTCCAAGCCGAATCCGCCCGGGCAAACTTCAATTACGATTGGTACCCAAACTTTCCAAGTACAAACCCGGCTTTCAAAGCTTTTTATTATGATTCCTTTGGTAACTTTCGACTTGGGTTGAGGAAATCTTGGGAAAAAGGATCCAAGGCCTTTTTTATTCAACCTAATGTGGGAATTACGGTCAATAACTATTTTGATTTTTTTGGGGCCGACTCAACTTCGTTTTTTCTAGCATCCAAAGAATCGAGGATTGTGGGGAATCTCGGAGTGGAAGCAGGTGTCAAATTCTATACCGGTCGGAGAAATTACATCACGATCGGTATCAGACATCAATCCGGATTGAACTCTCTCAATTCGGCAGAAATTTTCTCGGGAATTCCTCGGCAAAATCAGATTTTGGTAGAGCGGTCGGGTACCTACACTGGTTTGTTTGTTGGGTATGGGATTGACTTCAAAGGAAGAACAAAAGAAGAAAAGGAAACAGCAAAACTCGAAAAGCTAGATCAAAAAACGGAACGCAGAGAGGACGCTTGGGGAAATGGCATGTACCTTTCGATAGCTGGCGGACTCCGATTTAGACCTACAAGTGAGCGAGTGCCTAATTTGGAATTTTCCCATATTACTAGCGAATACCAATATCTATTGGGATATACAAAAGGTAGATTTAGCTTCGAAAGTGGTTACGGAAGGCAGTTGGCCTACAATCGACTCCAAATTCCGGGAGACGTAGTACAGACCCAGCAAGGGTATTCAGTAGGAGCTATTCCACTTCGCGTTCGATATCACAAAATTATAGGCGAAAAAAACAGGTTGAGACTGGGTTCGTCCTTAGCAGGATTGGTTATCCTTGGAACCCGAGGCTTATCCAATATAGGTCAAGCGGGAGGCAATGGAAATGGTTTTACTGTTTATAGTCTTGATTCTACACCTTTGGAGCAAACCTCCCCAGGAAAGATGTTTTTTAATGCCGGGCTGTTTGCGGAGTTAGCGGTGTTCAATTCGAGTATGCTCACCTTTACTATGAGTAGGAATTTTGGAAGTCCTGCGGTAGGTAGAGAAAATATCACCGGAACGATCTATGGTCGTCCGGTCAATCAGGAGCTCACTGGGACATTGGATGGGTGGATATTGGAGGTTGGATATAAGATTCCCTTAGGCCGATTTTTCAAGTAAGTTTCCTAATGAATAAAAAAGCAAAAGCCTCGATTGTGAATATCGAGGCTTTTTTGATGATGGATTATTCGTCTAGTTCTATTGTAATTTAAATCGGATCGGCATGGTCATTCTGGACCTTACGGCCTTTCCTCCATTCTTTCCGGGATTCCATTTGGGAGAGTTTTCAATTACGGCAATTGCCGCCTGGTCCAACCCTGGACTTGCAGAGCGAATCACCTCAATATCTTGGATGGATCCGTCGATATTGATCACAAATCTTAGAAATACAGTCCCTTCGATACCCAATCTTTGTTCATTCTTGGGGTATTTCAGATTATTTTTCAGGTACCCATACCAAGCATCCATTCCGCCTTGGAAAGAAGCCATCACTTCGGTAAAGTCTACGATTTCCGGTGCAGTTTCTATGACCGGAGGACCTTCCAGTGTTACCGGTTCGATTGGCTGATCATCAGGAAGATCAAGATCGATCGGGGGAAAATCAGCGGGATCAATTTTGACCTTATTGTCAATTACTTTGATCTGAGGAGGTGTCACAGGGAGAGGTGGTGGAGGAGTAATTGTAATCGGTGGTACAAAGTCATCTTCCCAGTTGGTCATCGAAGGATCAAATTCGATAAGTGGTTTTTCTTCATAAGCTTTCCATTCGAAAGCCACCAATACTGCGCTGATTGAGATCATCAATCCAAAATTGGTCAAGGTTCCTTTCCATCTCAGAAGGTCCTTGGAGGAATGTTTTTTGTGTTCCATGGCAGTAGGGATTTATAGTGTCAAGGAATTTAATTTCAATCCTTTTTAAATCCTACTGAGCTAACAAATTTTAACTAATCAAAAAGTCAATAAGGTAATCAAAAAAAAAGACCCGGATGACCGGGTCTCTATTTTTAGCTAAGTTTGAATCGAATTGGAAGTCTCATTCGAGTACGTACTGGACGTCCTCTTTGCTTTCCTGGTTCCCACTTAGGAGCGTTTTCTACTACTTTCACTGCTTCTTCGTCGCAACCACCGCCGATACCTCTCAATACCTCTACGTCTTGGATAGAGCCGTCAGTGTTGATCACGAATACGACGATTACAGTACCTTCGATACCCATACGTCTAGCTTGAGTAGGATATTTTAGGTTTTTGGAAAGATACTGATTCCAACCTGACATGCCCCCTGGAGGGTTTGGCTGAGTCTCTACCACGTCAAAGATTTCGTCAGCTTTTTCTTCAACAGGAGCTTCTGCAATCACGACTTCTTTGATGACGGTAGTTTCCTTCACATCCACGTCGAAGTTTACTTCTATTTTTTCTTCGATTTCCACTTCATCAGGAATTTCCTCAATGATAGGCTGTTCCATTGGTGGTGGTGGAGGTGGTGGAGGTGGCTGTTCTGTGATCGGCACATCGAGCAGTTCTTCGAAGTTGTCATTAACTCCGCCTAGATCCTTAAGAGAGGCATCGTCAAATGACTTATATTCGAAGGCAGCAAGCGTGAGACCTACAGCAACTGCTAGACCAAGGTTGGTAAACATACCCACCTTTTTGGTCAAGTCAGCACTAGGAGTCTTTTTTGCTTCCATGGCGAATTTGGTTTATACAGGTTAATTTTTTCAAATTTTAGATAACAAGTGTAAGAATAATTAAAGATTAATCCAAAACGAATTTAATGGACGGCCATTTCAAATAGACCAATAAACCTAATATTCCTCCGATTGCATTGACAATCAAATCCATCCAGTCAAACGATCTGTTTGGGATATATAATTGGGCAAATTCAAAAATTCCCCCAATCACTATTCCGAAAAAAAGAAAGTTTAACAATACTCGAGGATTCCTAATTGACCGATCCTTTTGCTGGACTCCGATACCGCACCATAAATAAGCCTGAACTGTGAATACGGCCAAATGAATTACTTTGTCCTGAAAATTAAATAGGTCTACTTCAGGAAAGTTTTCACCGGGAGTCAGCATGGCAAATGCCAAAAGAATCAGCCAAGTTATTGCCAATACTAATCGCACTTCCTTAAATTATTCCCCGATCAGCTCCTTGTATGCATCTGCATCCATCAGATCATCAGGAAGATCTCCATCGATTCTTACCTTGACCATCCAACCGGCTGAGTAAGGGTCTGAGTTGACCAATTCAGGTGAAGATTCTAATTCCTCATTGAACTCCAAAATTTCGCCTGAAACAGGCATAAATAGGTCAGAGACAGTTTTTACAGCTTCCACTGTGCCAAAGACTTCACCAGCACGTATATTCTCTCCGATAGTCTCGACTTCTACATAGACGATGTCTCCAAGTTCTTTTTGGGCAAAGTCAGTAATTCCGATAGTTGCTACATCACCATCGATCTTGACCCATTCGTGGTCTTTGGTGTACTTGAGTTCTTGTGGGAAATTCATATTGATTGAATATTGTAATCGTCAAAATTAAAAGGATTCATGCGAGTTTGAAATCTATTGAGATAAATTAAATCGCAATTGTCCACCAAAGGCTGTCGATGTACGTCGGAAGGCTGTCGTGACTTGTGGATCGTTGATGGTACGCTCAAAGTAGATGGTCAAATTTAGGTTTTGGTTGATCACGTAGTTGAGCGTAGGGCGGATCTGAAGGTTGAGATTACCATTGGTGACGGTAGCGTCTTGACCTATTTTGCGCTGTACTTGGATGGTATTGGCTACTTTGGTGTCCAATCGCATTTGTAGATCATTTTTTAACACTTTTTGTCCTCCCTGTATTTTGAATGGGACTTTTACACCCGCTTTGGTGTATTGGAAGGTAAGTGTAAAGTCACTGGTCTTTTGTTCGGTGACTTGTGAATTGGAAAAGTTTAATCCCAGATTTCGCTCTTTATTGTAGTTGACGGCCACATTGAGGCGGTCCTTGGTGAGTACATCGACTCCAATCAGCGGAGTAAATCGCTCCGAAAGCACTACCTGATTTAAGATGAAAATTGGGATAAATAGTCCCTCTTCATTGGTAAAATTGGGTCTCCTCACTTCCTGAAGGGTGTTGAAAAGTTCTAGGCCTTCCTGGTATTGCAGCGAATTGGAGAAATTGCTCACGTCATAGCTCGAGCTGTACCCGTGGGTAATGTTAATACTACTAAAAATATCGCTCAGTCCCTTTAATCTACTCAGCCCTCGATAATCCACTCTCCAGTTTGGTAGGGGAGTTTTTGGGAATGGGTTGAGATTCATGGAGTTTGGATCTTTTCCAGTATAAGCGGCAAGGAAGGCGGGAATCATCACATCCTGGCCGTTTAGCCCAAATTCTCCGGCCTCTGTGGATTGACCATCTAGACGCTGCTTGATAATTGATCTGTAATTTTCAAAATTGGTAAATAGTGCTGAGGTATTTTGATCTCCCAGTCTGTCAAAGGACGTTTTGAGCATAACCATGGAAATACTATAGGAACCTAGCCTGTTTGGACTCACTGATAAGTATTCGCCGGGGTTGTCAAGGGAATTTCTGAATATCTCAAAATAATCTCCAGTCTGTCTCTTACTGGCTTCCAGAGTTACTCTGAAATCGCGGAATGGCTCAGCCAGCCCGGTAAAGCGCATGGTTTCCAGCCTGTTTTGCTTGAAGGTTTGAGTAAGTTCAGCACTTGGTGCCATGAGTCCATTTTGTGCGAGATTCAATCTGACGTTAGGATTTTGAGAGCCAAAAATGAATGCCCAACCTGGATTTTGCCAAGCACGATCCATTCCCAACAGTCCGGTATTTGGCATATATCCCGGGAGAAAAGTCCCCTCTACTACTTGATAGTTGAAGGTCAACTCTTTGACCATCATGAGGAATTTGACCACCTTGTTGCTGAGTGGTGTTCCGATCGTGTCCTCCGCCGATAGACTCGGTCTGCCTGGGATACTCGGCCTCTTGGGTGCATTCAGGGCTGCCAGTTTTTTATTTTTATTGTAAAGTTTGATCAGGTCAAGCTTTCCATTTAGACTTTGATCTCTGGTATTTTGGATGACATTACCGAGTGTGTCTTTTTGACCTATGGCCCCGGTGAGCCAAGTATAGGAAGCTTCTAATCGGTAATCGGCCTGAATCCAATCGGTAATAGGGAGCTTAGAAAAAGGGATGGTGTAGTTGAGGCGAGCCACATGATTATAATTGGTTGTACGACCAAAGCGCAGAATATTCGATCGGACAGAGTCTCTTTTTGCCTCAGTATCCAGATCACCTTCCGGCTCATCAATGACGGCCATCGCTCTCGATTCCAGATCAAAACGTAGGTTTTGAGATAAGTCCCAGTTAATGTTGAAAGACCGGTTCATGAAAAAGGATTTCTGGAAAAGCGGATCCACACCGGCCGTACTGAGCTGGTCATTCCGATATTGGGAACGTAAAAATCGTCTATCCAAATCCACCCGTGCCAAAAGTAAAGTAGGAGCCAAGTTTAAATTAAAATCCTTGATCAGTTTCAAATAGGGAGAAGACATACCCTCTTTGCTTTCAAAAGGGGCCAATTTCCATTCTTTCGGTTGGAAGGAATAGGTAATATTCCCTCGAGTAGTTTTGAAATTATAGTTCTCCAACTGCGCATTGGTCTGTGTCACCGAACCCACTGCGTAGCTGAAAGCAAAGTTAGAAAGGTCGTAAATGCGTGAAGGTGCCTCCGGATTGGATTTGATTTTTTTTACGTTGTTTAAGCTGATGTTTTTACGTTCGGTTTGATCCAAGGCAATTGCCCTGTATGCATCCCTTTCAGCATCGGTTTCAAATTTCCCTAAAGCTAATTCAAAAGGTACATCAGGGTTAAGTGGGTCATATTCCGGTCTAGTTGTGGAATTTTCTATTGACACATACATCGGAATACTTACTCCCAGTGCCTCAGGCAGAAGTTTATTTACCTCGATATTTCCCGAAAGATCATACTGAGTAGTGGCAAATCGTGTCCGCTGGGAAAGCCTCGTTTCCAAACCCCCAAACCCGATTGAGTTGTGTCTGATGGAACCTGAGAATACAGCCAAATCTGCGATTTTTGCATTGAGATAGGCATTTGCCGCCCATCCGTTGTTTTTAGTGAAGCCGGTTACTCGCAATTCGTTTGCCCAGATACAGATTGATTTGGAAGATCCTAGACTTCCGGTCACGGGATTTCTCACACCGATCATCATTCCCTGAATCATGCTCAGTTCGGGCCTGCCGACTACAGTTACCCGATACTGGCGGACAGTTTTGGAATAGGGGAGTGTAAGTGGTGCCTGATCATTATCTCTATCGATTTTGACCCCTACGATTTCTTGAATGGCAATGTCGATTTCGTTTTGGCTTGGCCACACGAGATTAGGATCGTTGGTGCCTAGAGGCGAGATCACAAGCGGTACCTCGATTTCGTAGTAGTTATCGGTGTAGTCTGTGCCCATTCGCAGGAAGGCAGTGACTTCTCCGTCTTGAGCGTCCTCGCTGTTGGCATGAAGGAACATTTTGATCCGCTCATATTGTACAAGATCGTAATTGATGTTTTTGAAAACTGCTCTTGCATCCCGCGGTGCCAAATCTTCCACGCAGATTCTCAGCGATTGCTCGTTGAGTCTTCGCTCCACGGTTGAAGTATTGTCTCGGTCTCGGATGATTCCCGGAGGTAGGACATAGGGACTTGACTTATCACTGCCTTGAGAATTTTGCTCGATATTGACCACATCTACGACCACATTGGAGTTATCCGGTTCTGGAATTTCAAAAAAGCCGCGTTCAAATAATGATTCCTGAAATACTCGCCACTGACTTCCCACCATTCTAAACTCAGCCATCCGAAGAACTACCGGCTGTGAAAAATCGGTCAGATAGGTTCTCATCCAGCGGATAGACTTAAATCCGGTAATATTCCCTTCCACTCGGTCTGGTTGACGAACCGGAATTCGGAATAGATACCAGTTGACTTCGTCTCCGTTTTGATTGGTAGTGACCTGATCTACGATGTAGTTTTGGCCTACCCGGAGCTGACCTGGACGGAGGTCAATTTCGTATTCATAGTAGTTTTCCAGCTCATTGATCGTGTTATCCGTATTCAGATCCTCATTGTCCGGATTGTTGGTGCCGGAGGGAGTGTAAGGAAGACTTGGATCGGCAGATACAGGAGTGTTGCCCTCCATCCCGTTGAATTTTTTGTATCGCTCGAGGATTTTGACATCAGCCTGATCAAAGGATTCATCCAGGTAATATTGAAATTGGTCTCCCGAAACGTCCTGTAGAATGGTGTTCAATGCCTGTTGATTCACGTTGATCCTGTCCAAGAATCGGCTTCTGAAGTATTCGGGTTCGTCTTCATTTCTCAAACCATCCAAGCCAACGTCCTGATTTTGCCGGGAAGATTCGGAGTTGTCAAAGGCAGGGATCAAAAACTGCTCTCTGGTGATCCTCCCCCATTCGTTTTGATTGGTGTTTGCAGGATCCCCGTCGGCAGGCAATCCGTTTTCAAAAGAGTGAGCCCCATCTCTCATGATATCTTCGGAGATATCTCCCAAGTTGATCAAGAGCTTACCTCCCGTGGTGTTGTTTTGATTGAAAATACCATCCAAAACACGGCCATTTTGGCCCTGAATAAACGGATCTAGAAGCCAAAATTCGATGTATTCTATATTGGTCCGGTCAAAATCCACCTCTGTGGTGATCGCTCGGGTCACTCCACCGTAGTTTTGACTTGGGTTAGGCAGAAAACCATCCGAAGTGAGGTTGGGATTATAGTTAAACATCCCTCTCTCGCTAGGAAAATAGGCCATTTCAAAAAGCGGTTGCGGAACTATGATCACATCCCGATCTTGATTTCGGAATATTTCCTGAGGAATTACCCTCCTAACGTAGTGGTTTCGTCGATCTTCCGGAGTCAAATTAGTCGGTACCCCAGGACCACCTTCCCGATAAAAAATATTGTCAATATTGTACCAAGCGATCCGAGCCCTTCGGTAAGCATTCCCCAGATTATCCTCGGTCTGATTACTGAGATCAAATCGATTGTCCGGTGTTTTGGGGGTGGCGGCAAGTTTCCAAGTCTGATTAGCTTGTGCGCCAAGATTGAATGGGGTAACGGCAGCTTCAAAATCATCAATGTAGGAAGCAGGATCTCCATTTACCGTATTGGATGTGCCGGGAATCAGATGGGCAAATTCGGCATTGAACTGAACGAGTGATTTTTCTTTAGTATCTGTGAAAGGCAAGGCATCGGCCAATTTGGTCAGGAATCTCGATTCATCGTTGAAATTGACATCGAGACCCCAAAGACTGTTTCTCAAGGTTTCATTTCCGGTGGCGATTCGGGTGATATTGGGTCGCTCGTTGAGGTAGAGAAAAGTACCGCCAATGTTCAGCTTTTTACTGGCCAAGTAATCTAACCGCGTTCCCAACAAGCTTCGGGTTTGAAAGGAAACCAAATCGGCTTTTTCAAAGCTTACATTGATTTGCTTGCCGGATTGCAAGATCGCATCATTGATGATTACTAGCCTGCCTACATTGTAGTCGATCGTGAAATCTACCCCTTCCGTCAGCGGGATATTACCTGCTGTCACGATTACCGATCCCGGAGAAATGTTCAATCCCGGCAGTTGAATTTCACTTGCTGAGCCTGCCGTCAATCTACCTTTGATAAAAAACTTGTTCAGGCGGGTGACCAACTCAGCATCAGCTTGGGTAGTCCGATATAATGTATCGTACACGTATTTTTCCTTCAAGACCAGTTCCTCGGGAGAAAATCTCCTTTCGAGATTGGAGCCAAAGGGTTCCAGCACCGGGAAAATCAAAAGGCCACGCTCAGAAATCATGGTGATGCCTTCCACAAAGTCAAAATTCCCGTCCGGCGCAGGATCGTTTTGTGGATTGAGATTGTCCAATCCGGTCAGCCGGATCAATGGTACATCTTTGACAGTAGCACCTTCAAGAAGGGAAGGATTATCCAGTCCAGTTCGGTCGTCCCGATAGATCACCTGCAGCTGAAATCCGTCCCGGAGAATTCGGCTGGCATTGAGGCTATACACGTTTTTCATCATCAAGTCCCAAGTGGGGACTTGGGGGTTGATTCGTGCAGGCCGCAAGAGCTTCAGAAAAATCAGTTCATCTTCATTTCGGGATTGATAGTCCTCGGTTAATTCACCGACTTTAAAAACTTGTCCATTGTAAGTGTATTCGTAAGAAACGGCTATAATTTCATCATTTTGCAGTCTTCTGAATAAGGAAACGAAACCTAATTCTTTATTGAAAAAAAATTCATCAGGGTTGAGTTTTCGTGCACCGTTGATTTGCTCAAAATCAACCCCTTTCCGTAGTCCCAAAACACTCTCCATGGTCCTCGATCCGGTATCAAATGGCCTAAATGCAGGATTGGATGTGATATTTCCAAAAAGTGCATTGGCCCCGTTGGCAGCGGGAGAGTTTGGGTTTCCGGGTCCTATGGATGGGTTTTCGCCATTTAATAGAACCCTGCCTTCTCCCAAATCCATAAATGCCGCAAAGTTTCGTAGCGTTTGAGTATTAGTCGCCCGATTCATGATATAGACCTCTATCCGGGTGATATTGACTCCGGAGAGGACTTGAGGAAGACCCCGCAGCCATCGCTCGTAGTTGTCTCTGAAAAAGTGAGAGAGGAAAAAATGGCGGTTTTCGTCATACCTCGACCCTTGGATTTCAAATGTTCTGCCTTGACCATTGGCATCGATGACCAAGTTGTCTCTACGGCCTCGCTGTGTGGATGCGACTGCAGTGACATTGAGCTTACCAAATTTCATTTGGGTTTTTAGGCCGAAAAGGTTTTGGGCACCTTGGATGAGCCTGTTTTGTACAGGCATACTCACATTACCGATCTCGATCGACTGAATGATATCCTCTTCAAAACCGTCATATTCAAGTTTCAGTTGGTTTTGAAAGTCAAATGAATTGTTGGAATCAAAATTTGCGGCGATTTTCATTTTCTCACCCAAATTACCATTGACAGCCATCTGGATTTGTTGCTGAAAGTTGAATCCCCCATTTTGCTGCTGTCGAATGGGAAGGGTAGGGTTATCAACTCTGCGGAATATTGCCCCAAAATCCAAGTTGACGTATCCTGTAGGCGTGATATTGATTTCACTTCCGCCAAAAATCCGGTCAAAAGATGGACTGACCGTCAGCGGAGGAATCAGGCTTCGTCCCTCGACGGCGCTTTCTCCATCCATACCACGGGCTCGTGTGCGCCAATAATCCTGCCTTACCCGATATTGCTGAATTTCCGAAAACCGCTCAAAATCATATTCCTGGGCATTTCCGACTTGTGTACTGTCGAGTTGTTCGGTGATTTGGTATCGAAGCGTGGAGTCAACTTTGACCCCGACTTCCTGTCTAAGTGGAGAGACAGGAAGCAAGGGGGACCGCTGATAGAGAAATGGATTGCGGGTGGGGAATAGGGGATTGGTCCTCATATTTTGCCAAAGCAAAAATGAGGGGGAAAGCCGTCGTTGATTGAGTGAATCGAGTCGGGTCTGAGTACTGTCTTTTTGAACTTGCTGGGCTGTAGTGGGTGCTATCGTAAGAAGCCAGCCCATCAAGGCAAAAAAAACAGGTGCTTTACTCCGAATGATCCTCCTGCAAAAAGTCAGTAACTCCCGAAAGTTCAATCCAGCGTTAGATTATGGTGTCTTTAAAGATGCTTTAATTAAATCTTCTAATGAAATTTCTCCTCCGGTTTTTTTAAGGACCTGAGCGATATTTTTCTCTGCGGTAGCTTTTGGAAAACCCAAAGTGATCAGTGCTTGTAACGCTTCCTCACGGACTTTATTGCTGGATTTGAGGAATCCAAGAGGTGCAATGGAATCAGTAGGCTTTCCGATTTTGTCTTTGAGCTCCAGAATAATCCGTTGGGCAGTTTTGGCACCGATCCCTTTTACGGCTTGGATAGTTCCTACATCACCACTCAAGATTGCATGTTCGATTTCATCCGAGGAAAGGGATGAAAGTATCATCAATCCCGTATTGGGTCCTACTCCATTGATACCAATTAGGAGTAGGAAAAGACGTTTCTCATTTTCCTCTTTAAATCCATAAAGCGTGTGAGCATCTTCCTTGATATGAAGAAAAGTGAGGAGCTGGATCTGCTCCTCATCTTTGATTTTGCTGTATGTCTGAAGTGAGATTTTTACCTGGTAGCCTATGCCACCGACATCGATGATGACATAGGTGGGGTCTTTGTGGACGAGTCGGCCTTTCAGGTACGCGATCATAAGTTTCCTTTGTTGGATTGGGCATCCACCACAGCAATGGCGACCATGTTGACGATTTCACGAATAGAACTTCCTAGCTGAAGAATATGAACGGGCTTGTTCATCCCCAAAAGAATTGGGCCGATCGCTTCAGCATTACCCAGCTCAGCCAGCAGTTTGTAAGCGATATTGGATGAAGCCAGATCAGGGAAAATCAGGGTGTTGACGGCTTTGTCCTTGTGGGCCAATGCCGAGAATGGATAGATTTCCCGTTGGATCTCCTGATTGAGAGCGACGTTGGCTTGCATCTCTCCCTCGATGATTAAATCAGGATATTTTTTCTTGGCCATTTCCGTGGCTTTGGCCATTTTGGCTGGGATATCGCCTTGTGCAGAGCCAAAGTTGGAATAGGAAAGCATAGCGATCCTAGGTTCCATATTGAAAAATCTAACCGCATTGGCTGTCAAGCCGATGATATCAACTAGTTCCTCAGCGGATGGATTCAGGTTTACAGTGGCGTCCGCAAAGAAGTATGGACCTTTTGGGGTATTCATGATGTACATTCCTGCCACCCGATTGACACCCTCCTTGACTCCGATGGTATGAAGTGACGGCAGAATGGTCTTGGGATAATCTCGGGTCAAACCTGAGATAAACGCATCAGCTTCTCCCGTCTCCACCATCAAGGCACCAAAGTAATTTCGCTCTCGTACCAGCCGCTCTGCGTCAAATAGGGTCATGCCTTTGCGCTGACGCTTTTGATAGAGGATTTTTCCAAATTTTTTGACTAAATCCTTTTCTTCTACTGGATCTATGATAGTGACATGAGCGAGGTCAAGGGCATTTTCCTCAATCATTTTCAAAATGATCTGTCGCTTCCCGAGCAAAATGGGAATTGCAATTTTTTCGTCCCGGATCGTTTGGGCTGCTTTGAGGATTTTCAGGTTGTCCGCTTCTCCAAAAACAACCCGCTTTGGATCTTTCTTGGCCCGGCCAATTACGACGGACATCAATCGTTGATCGATCCCGATACGCTTCTGTAGTTCCAGTTCGTAATTTTCCCAATCTGTGATTACTTTTTTGGCTACACCAGACTCAATGGCCGCTTTGGCGACAGCAGGTGCAATCGTAGTGATCAATCTAGGATCTACTGGCTTAGGAATCAGATAAAAGCGTCCGAAGGAAAGGTTATTCTCCCCGTAGGCCTTGGTTACTATTTCGGGTACGGGTTCTTTGGCAAGTTTTGCGATGGCTTTGGCCGCAGCCAGCTTCATTTCCTCGTTAATTACTGTAGCCCTCACATCGAGCGCGCCGCGGAAAATGTAAGGAAACCCTAATACGTTATTGACTTGATTGGGGTGATCCGAGCGACCTGTGGCCATGATGACGTCTTTTCTTGCTGCGATCGCGGCATCGTAGCCAATTTCTGGATCAGGATTGGCTAGCGCAAAAACAATCGGGTCTGGGGCCATAGACTTAATCATTTCTTGCGAAATGATATTTCCTGCTGAAAGTCCCAGAAACACATCTGCTCCGGGCAAGGCTTCAGCAATGGTCGTGATATTTTTGTCTGTGGCAAATTCAAGATGTATGTCCAGTAAGCCCTGACGGTCTTTTCGGATTACGCCATCCTTGTCACAGACGATGATATTTTCCTTTCTGACTCCTAAACTGACATAAAACCTGAGGCAGGAAATGGCCGCAGCTCCTGCGCCACTTACGACTAGTTTGATGTCTTCGATTTTTTTATGGACCAATTCCAGCGCATTCATCAAGGCGGCTCCAGAAATGATCGCCGTGCCGTGCTGATCGTCATGCATGACAGGAATGTTCATCTCCTGCTTGAGCGTCTGCTCGATTTCAAAGCATTCAGGAGCCTTGATATCCTCGAGATTAATACCTCCAAAGGTCGGCTCGAGTGACCGGATGATCTGGATTAGTTTTTTGGGATCTTTTTCATCGATTTCCAGATCGAACACATCGATGCCTGCGAATTTTTTGAAAAGAACGCCTTTCCCTTCCATCACCGGCTTGGAAGCTTCGGGGCCAATATCACCAAGTCCCAATACAGCGGTACCGTTGGAAATTACCGCGACCAGATTGCCTTTTGCCGTGTATTTGTAGATGTTTTCGTTGTCAGCTGCAATCTCTTTGCAGGGCTCAGCCACACCGGGTGAATACGCCAAAGCCAGATCGATTTGGCTCGAAACTGGCTTTGAAGGGATTACTTCTATTTTTCCTGGAGATCCTTGACTATGGTAATTGAGGGCGTCTTCTCTTCTGATTTTGATGGCCATAAAGCGATGTTATACTGGGTTTATCAGGTACCCTGACTTTCCATCATGCTGACGTCCGTATTTAACAGAATCGTCTGGATCTCTCTAAGTGCGTCTCGGTGAACTTCATTGGGGTAATAAACAAAACCCTCCATGTAGTACAGTTTGCCTTTTTTCTGATCCACCATGAGATAGCCTACAAAAGTGCCCCCCATGCTGATGTTATTGGTCTTCCAGGTACCCCTGATTTCGACCGTAAAATTATCATTTATCACCATGTTTCTGAACGCAGGCGGAATTTGTTTTTCGCTGGTGACGAAAGAAGTAGGGTCTTCCGGATCACCAAAAATATGCTCAGCGGCAATGGAGTCTCTCAGTTTCAGAATGTTTTCGGGGAAAGTCTGCTCTTCTGAAGTGTAGTCAGTTTGGTAAAAAAAGAGGCTGATGTCAGGTCGTCTTTCGGTCGGGGAGGGCTGTCTCAGCCACAGGAAGTCCTCTTCTGACTTGGCGATTTGATAAGAAACGGGGGGATTGATTTCGATCCCAAGATTTTTTCGTGCCTCGTTTTGAGCAGCGGCATTTTTTCTGGCTAGGAGAGCCTTTTCTAATCGGCCTCTTTCCCGGACCTCAAAAAGGTTTTGAAGACGATCGCCGTTCTTTTTTAGATTTTGAACCAACTCTTCCTCTGTATTTCCAAATAGGTAGAGGACTTCCTGACCTCGAGCATATTCGTCTTCCATTCGCAGGGAATAGAGACCCGGGTCTGCCGCTGCTTTTTCTTTAGACTCTTTGGAAAACTGTGCGTTGATCACTTGGCTGCCACCTGAGCGATCATCAAAGGTGGTGACATAGATCAAGTTGGTGTACATCTTTAGCATGCGGGTCATGGCTCGCGGATCTACCCGATGGAGTCTGAACATCGGTTCTGAGCGAAACATACCCGGAAGATCGGCCTGGAAAATATCTCTCAGTTCTTCACCTACAGGCCCAGCCCATTTGGTTGAATCGATCACTAACACTATTTCACCAATAGAACCGCGCGCCTTGGGTTTAGAGCTGTTCATTCGGTCTTTAGTCTCTTGGCTGCAGGATGCAATTCCCAAGGGAATCGCCAAAATGAGTAAGAATCGTATGATTTTCATATGGACTGTTTTTTATTGATCAAGTGGATAAATGATCTTGAATTTCAGAAGACTTAACTTAGATGTATGAAAAAGTAAGTTAAATTTTCTAAAATCCATCAAGGCTACTAAAATTAACCAATGATTAATTTTTGGCCAGGCTTAATGGTGTTAGAATTCAGATTGTTTAGGCGCTTAATCTGATCGATGGTCAGAGAGTGTTTTTGGGAAATGACCCAAAGCGAATCACCCGGTCTGACGGTGTAGGTTTTTTGTCCAGAGGAATTCTCAGCCAAATTTGAACTGCTCGAGGAGCCATGGATTACTAAGGTCTGACCTACTCGGATAAGATTGGATGAGAGATTATTCCACGATTTCAGTTGGGTTATAGTGACTCCGTGCTGTGCGGCTATTTTTCCCAAAACATCTCCTGATTTGACGCGATAGGTCGTTTGCTCCGTGCGGGCTGATGCGACGGCTTTTTCAACTGCCATGACATCACTGGCGAGCAAAATCTTTGGAGCATTTCCTAAAGAATCGCTGATCCATGCTAAGTTTTCTTTCAGATATATGGATTTTGACTTTGGGATTCTCACCGCCATCGTCCGGTTGGTTTCAGGGATTTTTCCTGCCTTAATGGATGGGTTTAGGTGCTCTAAATCCTTCACGCAGAGATCGGTGAGTTCGGCAAGTTTGTCTAGACGAAATGCCCGCTCAAATCTGATTTTTTCGAATTCAATCGGGTAGGAGGGCTCCTCTAGATTGAAGTTGTGTTCCTCGAGATGATTTAGGATGTATAAAAATGCCTGAAATTGAGGGACATAACTTCGGGTTTCACGAGGAAGATAATTATAAATGCCCCAAAAGGTCTTTTTTCCTCCTGATCTGCGAATTGCTTTTCTGACATTACCCGGGCCACAGTTGTAAGCTGCCAGTGCCATTTCCCAGTTGCCAAACATCCGATTGAGCGACTTGAGATATTTGGCAGCTGCGTCAGTTGACATTTCCGGATCCATTCGGTCGTCAATATCACTATTGACATGCATGCCGTACATCCTGCCTGTGGCAGGCATAAATTGCCAAAGTCCCATCGCTCCTACCCGAGATCGGATTTGAGGGTCTAGGCCTGATTCTACAATGGATAAGTATTGGATTTCGGTAGGAACTTCGTGGCTTTTCATCGTTTCTTCAAACATCGGGAAAAACCGGTCTTTGCGGGCGAGAACCATCTTGGTGTATTCGCGGTTGCGGACGGTAAAATATTGGATGAAGGAAAAAATGCGATCATTCAGCTCAAATGGCATGTCTGTTTTCATGCTTTTGATCCGCTGATTAACTTCCTCGTAGGTGAAATCAGGAATGTATTCGTAGTGATAATTAGGTAGAATTTCCTCCGAGAAAGAAATGGCCGACTCCTGTGGGGTTTCCTGTGCTGAAATTTCCGTCAGAGGGATCATGCAAGTAAAAGCTACTGGGATGAGGAGGCTGCTGAGGTACTTTTTCATCAGGTTAATTGTTTAGGTGGTAATCGAAGTGGTTAAGTATTGGCTGAAAGCAAATAATTCTGCCTCTTTGAATGAGTTCGTAATTATTTGAAGACCAATCGGCATTCCATTTTGATCCTTCCCATTGGGAATAGATATGGCAGGTACTCCTGATACTGAAGCCTGAACTGTAAATAAGTCTTCTAAGTACATCGCCACCGGATCGCCACTGTGCTCTCCAAATTTAAACGCTGTAGATGGCGTAGTCGGCATGATAATATAGTCAAAATCTTCTAAAAGATTTTCGGTGTATTCTTTGATTAATCTTCTGACTTTCTGAGCCTTGGTGAAATAGGCGTCATAATAGCTCGCAGACAGAACAAAAGTCCCTAGCATGATCCGTTTTTTCACTTCTTCACCAAAGCCCTCACTCCGCGTAAGCTTGTACATGGATTCGAGATTGTGGGCCTTTGGGCTGCGGTATCCATACTTTACTCCGTCAAACCGAGACAGATTGGAGCTGGCTTCGGCCGTGGTCAGGATGTAATAGGTAGGAAGCGCATATTTTAGAAGAGGAAACTCGACTTCCTGCACTTCATGTCCTTCCTCTTTGAGCTTTTCTAAAATGGAAAGTGTATGGGTTTTGATCTCCGGTTGTAAGGCTGGGGAATTGATGGTTTCTTTGATGTAGGCAATTTTCACTTTTTTGTCAAAGTGAAGGAGCTCACTGTAATGCAACACTGGCTTGCGGGACGAAGTGCTGTCATATTCGTCATGACCCGCCATGATTTCCATGACTAGCGCATTGTCTTTGACTGTGCGGGAAAATACTCCTATCGTATCAAAAGAGGAAGCATAGGCGATCAGGCCCCATCTTGAAACTCTGGAATAGGTGGGCTTCATACCGATCACTCCGGTAAATGCGGCCGGTTGTCTGACCGAACCTCCTGTATCGGTGCCTAATGACACTGTACAAAGATTCGCCTGTACTGCTACAGCCGAACCTCCCGAAGAACCTCCCGGAACCCGGCTTTCGTCCAGGGCATTCAGCACTTTGCCATGTGCCGTGTTTTCATTAGATGAGCCCATGCCAAATTCATCACAATTCAGCCGACCGATGATAATGGCATCTTCGTCGATCAGGCGCTGTACGGCAGTAGTAGTGAATTGGGAGATGTATCCTTTGAGGATATTGGAGGAAGCATTGGATTCATGCCCTTCATAGTTAAGGACATCTTTGATTCCGACGACCATTCCGGCAAGTTTGCCGGCTTTTCCTTTGGAGAGCTTTTCGTCTATTTCAGCTGCCCGATTGAGAGCGGATTGGGCATAAACTTCGACGAAGGCGTTGAGGTGCGCCTTCGTCTGGATGTTTTGAAGATAATACTTGACGATTGTGGTACAATCAGTCTCCTTTTTTTCGAGCGACTTTTTGATTTCGTCGAATGAATTAAATTTTTCCAATGTCAATTGGCTTTCGGGATTACTTCTTGCTGTCTTTCAGCCCATCTTCAAGATCTTTCTGAACTTCTTTGGTAGCATCTTTAAATTCTCTGATGCCACGACCCAATCCGCGGGCTAATTCAGGGATCCTTTTAGCACCAAACAGAAGGAGGATTACGAGGATGATCAGGATGATTGAACCTCCTCCCATGTTTTGAATGAAACCTAATGTAGTCATGATGGTGTGTGTTTAAGGATATACAGGATTACAAAGATACAATTGTCACTCGCATGGCCAAGGTCAGAGGGGAGCTTGATTTATCTTTTTTATGAATGTACGATTTTTGAGGCTATCTGGATGTTATCCATCCCGAAGGGTCCATAATCTGTAGACCCTTCCAAACTTGGAAATGAACTTCTGAATTTCCGTCTGGATTAGATGCTACTTGTCCTACTATGTCTTTGGCCTTGATTGTTTGTCCTACTTTCACCGAAACGGATTTGAGTCTGCTGTAGAGCGTAAAATATTCACCATGCTTGATAATCACCGTCAGTCCATAGCCTGGTAGTGTCGATATTTTGCTGACTGTACCGTCAAAGACTGATCTCACGTTTGAATTTGGCTGTGTTCTAATCTCTAGTCCGTCGCTGTCCAGCACGATACCTTTCAAGGTCGGGTGTGGGTAATTACCGTATCCTGTGGTAACAAATCCCGTCTCTACCGGCCATGGGAGTTTGCCTTTATTTCCTGCAAAAGAACTGGAGAGGGCCGCTGCTTCCGGGGTCATTGGCATGGATGTACCGGCCTTTTTGGTGGAGGTGGTATTTTCTTTTTTTGCCTCTGCTTCTGCTCTTCGAATTTCCTCTTCGATTGCGGCTTTGATCATTCGATTGAGTTGTTCCTGCTGACGTTTGGCTGCAGCGATTTGACGCTGGATATCCCGCTCTTTCCTTGAAAGTGTGTTAACCATTCCCTGCTGATCTTTTCGCATCGCCTCGAGTTTGGCGCGTTCCTCTTTTTCTTCAGCCAAGACCTGAGACTTTTCTTCTTTTCTTTCATCTAGCAAAACTCTCTGATCGGCAAGTTCCGCACTGAGCTTTTGAATCTGTTCGGCCTGCTGTCGCCGGTTTTCACTGTATTGGCGTAGGTATTTGAGTCGCATATACAGCTGATTGAAATTGCTCGAACTAAAAACAAATGCTACGATAGACAGTCCCCGATTTAATTTGGAGGAGTTATAGACCATTCGGGCATATTCTGCTTTCAGATCTTTGAGTTGAGTCTCCAGTTGGTTGATTTTTCGTTCAGTTTCGGCGATTTCTTGATTGATTAGCTTGACCTCCCGATCTAGGGTATTGACTAGTTTTGATTGGGTTTGGTATTGGCGGTTGATTGCATTGAGTTGGCCGATAGAGTTTTTCTTGGTTGCCGCTGTCTGCTTGAGGATTGCGTCAAATTCTTTCAATCTAGCCTGAACCTCCGCTTTTTCACGTTCGAGTTCCTCTCTGCTTTTTTTAGTCTGAGCAAACGCACCCGCAGTCAGAAGGACTGTAAAAAATGAAAACAACAAGATTGACAAGAGGGTACCCTTTTTCATTAAAATCTAAATGGGAAACTTAAAGGAGAAGAGGTCAACTCGATACTGGTCCACTCCACGTGAATGATGATATTTTGTCCTCCTTCCGGAAGTTGGTAGGCGATTTTGTACAAGGCCTCGGCAGGAAAAGGTTGATCGGCTACATTTTGGAATTTGGGGAAGCTAGCCAAAACGGATCCTCGGTCATCAAGTGCATTGCTGCTGAGTTCGGATACTTTACCATGACTGGTTTCGATTTTGGAAAAGTACCTGACGCCATCTCTTACTTGGGTCAGCTCAAACTTCTTGCCCACTCGGAGTAGTCTGTCCTCGTAGGTGAAAAGTTGGGGTATATTGGCCCAAACTACATTTTGGAATAGATTCAGGGAGAGTTTCAATCCAAATAACTTTTCAAATTCACTGTAAGTCAGGTTGACATTTTCTTGACCGACTCGATCCCGGATTTGGATTTTTTCTGATGTGAAAAGCCCCCGAATCGCCTCCATTCCCATGCCGGGTGACATGGTAAACCACAGGACACTGTCTTTTTTAGCACGGAGATTCATGGTGCCTCGGGTGATTTTGCCCGACTCTTCCTCGATTACTACCCGTGCTTTGGCACTCAGGTACTCGTACTCTGCGTTAACCGGAGTAAATTCACTCATGGTTCCGGCGGATTCGAAAGGGATTGTTTTTTTGCTGCAACTTGCCAAAATGAGCAAGGATGCCAGCAATGAAGTAATGAAAAATCTATTCATGGTATTTTCCATCCGTTATTTTCTGATCCAATTTATCCGATTTTTCATCGGTTTTTTGGGCTTTTTTCCACCAAGTAATTGCTTCCTGCGTTTTGCCCAAGTGGTATAAAATATCTCCATAGTGCTCCATCAAGGTACCACTGGGAGAATCTTCCTGCGCTATGGCCTCAGCCATGTAACGACTGGCCTCTTGATGATCCCCCATTTGAAACAGTACCCAAGCCAAAGTGTCCAGATAAGTCGCATTATTGGGATGCTTAGTGACTACTTTTTGAGCCATTTTTCGGGCTTTTTCGAGATCTCTCTTTTCCAAAGAAAGAAAATAAGCATAGTTGTTTAATACTTGCTCATCTTCCGGATTAAGCGTGAGTGCTTTTTCGAAGTAGTGAAAAGAGGAGTCTTTCTTCGACAAATTGAAATAGCTGCTGCCCAAAGCTCCAAAGGCAACTTGATCTAGCTGTGGATTTTTTGAGGCATTGAGTTGAAGGCTTTTGGTCAGGGAATTGACTGCAAGCGAATCCTTCTTAAGGCTAGACTTGACGATGCCGTCATAAAACCAAAACTCGGCTGCCTGAGGAAATTCATCCACGCCCATTTGGGTGTAGGTTTCCAATTCGGCCAGGTTGGCGTTCTCACCAAAAGAATTTAATACTACTTTTTCGATCAAAGGAGCATTTTTGGGATTGAGTTGGAGCGACTTTTTATATAGCGGCAGAGCCTCGGTCAAGTTGTTCTGTTTTTCCTTTCTCGCTCCGAGAGCCTCTAAAATTGCGGGATGATCACTACTCCTCTGCATCATGAGCACTTCGAGCTGATCGAGTAGGGCAATCCGATCCGAAGTCTGCATTTCGTTGAGAATTGATAGAAAAGTCCTCGCTTTGACCTCAGGATCGAGATCCGCGCTGCCCATGCCGGAAAGTAAGAATTGGTTGGATTTTTCAGCTTGTCCTTTTTCTTTGAAGAGGGTATAAGCAGCCATCTGCAACTCCGGCTGATTGGGATATTTCGCGATTTCACCTTCTACCAGTGTGATGGCTTGATCGATCTTGGCGTTGTTGTAGAGGATTTCTACGAGATTGAGGACATAGTTGGGATTGCCCGGAAAAGCATCCAACAGCTTTTGACCTTCTTCGATCGCCGCCTGAAGGTTGTTTTTGCGTAGATAAATCCGCTGTTTTTGAACTGTAAACTGATCCCTGATGCCATAGTATTCTTCGGCTCGATCCAATACGACCAGTGCTTCGTCAAACTCCCCCGCCTGAAGGTAGATCGAGGCCAGATCGAGGTTGTATTGCTGGTTTTTTTCAGAGTCCGAGGTAAGCCGATCGAGGATTTCGGCAGCTTTGAGCGGTTGCTTGAGATTGGAATAAATCTCAGCGACCATGAGAGCGTAATACTTATTTTCAGTATCAGCCAAAACTGCCTTTTCAGCGTAAGGAAGCGCTTTTTGGGCTTGATTGGAGCGGACTAATGTTTCTGCGATTTTGTAGGAAACAGCCGGCTGATCGGGCATGAATTCATCCGATTTGCCAAAGTAAAAAAGCGCTTTGTCCAGTTCGCCGAGGACGAGGGCTTTTTCGCCTTCGATGAAATAGCGCGTGGACTTGGTTTGGTTTTCCTGCTGTTTGGCCTCCCTTCTCGACAGGCGATCTTGTGACCATGCATTCGAAAGGTTCAGCAGAAAAAGGGGTAAAAAAAGGAAGGGGAAGAGTATTCTCACAGAAATGATGGATAGCTTCATCAGGACACAAACATAATGCCTTTTATACATATTGGTGGAAGATTGTCCCTTATTCGAGACTTGAAAGTCCACTTCTTCTAGGTTTTCTTGAACGAACGAAGGAAAGTGGAAAGTTCCTTTTTTTCAAGGATCGCAATCAGGCCAATAAAAATCAGCAAAAGACTGTTTTTAGCTAAAAAATTCATCCAAAACGAGCCTAAGTCTAGGTAAAATCCCAAATAACTAATCGAAAAACCAAGGAGTAAATAAAGAATTCCCCGGCCGGTCTGATAGGGGACTGGGAAATACTTTTGCCCCAGGAAATAACAGACCACGGTCATGACCAAGTAGCAGGCTAAGGTGCTCATCGCGCCTCCGAGATACCCGATCTTGGGAACGAATACCAGTATGACCACCAACGTGACCATAGCGCCCAGAAGTGTAATCCAAAAACTGTATCGGGTGTGATCGGTGAGTTTAAACCAGATTGAAAGGTTGAAATAAACGCCTAAAAGCAAATAGCCGAAAAGGAGTGTGGGAACAATGTAAAACGCCTCCGCATAGCCTTCACCCTTGATGAAAAGCGGTCCAATCCAGTTTAAATTGATCGAAATGGCAATCATCAAAAGTGTGCAAAACAGGATAAATGCATGCATTACCCGGGCATACAGTTGGGGAGAATTTTTCTCCGAAGACTGTCTAAAGAAGAATGGCTCCGCCGCATATCGAAAGGCCTGTATGACCAAGTTCATCAAAATGGCCAGTCTAAATGTGGCACCGAATACGCCTCCAGCCTCCCGAGAATTAAGCCCTGCGTAAAATTGGCTGGGTAAGGTGTATTCAAACAAGAGTCTGGATACCAGCTCGTTATTTACTCCGGCTAATCCCATGAATAAAAGTGGAATGGAATATTTCCACATTGGTGCAAGGACTGATTTGTCAAGAGAAAACCTGAAAAAACCGGCTTTCCACCACACAAAAGGAATGATTAACCCATTGGCGATAAGGTTAGACAGGAAAATATATTCTACTCCCCAGTCTGAGCGATAGCCCAGGAATCCTTCGTCGACCAAGCCTGAATCGATCCATTGTGGCATCCAAGCTATCAGAAGCACATTCAGGAATATATTCAGGAAAATGTTCAGCAGTTTGGTGCCTGCGAAGATCAAGGCTTTATTTTCTAATCTCAGCTTGGCAAATGGAATAGCCAAAACCGCATCGAATGTGAGAATCATCGCAGTCCACCGGAACAAAAACGCCTGACCTTCATAATCCATCAGTCCGGCTAAGGTAGGGGCTAAAAAATACAAACCAGTTCCTAGGATCAGCGAACTGGTGATTAAAAGTGATTGGGTGTTGGAGTAAACCTGCTCGGGGTTTAGATTTTTCCCGGTAGAGAATCTAAAAAAAGACGTCTCCATGCCATAGGTGAAGACAATGTTCAAAAAGCCAATCAGAGCATAAATACTGGAATAAGCCCCCAGGTCAGCCTTGCTGAGGTAACTGGTATAAAGGATAATCAGCAAAAAATTGATAGACCGGCCCAGGATGCTGCTTAGTCCATAGATGGCCGTTTGGCCGGCTAGTTTTTTGAGGTTACTCATTTAGCTCTCGGAGCTTATTCCCCTTTGAATACGGGTTTCCGTTTTTCCAAAAATGCCGAAGTGCCTTCTTTGTAATCTCCCGATTTGACACAGCGAGCAAAGCTGTTGGCTTCGGTTTGATAGCCGTTTTCTTCAGGGAGAAACACGGCATTGACACAGTCCACGATCATGCCGATGGCGAGAGGTGCTTTGCTCATGATCTTGGCTATGATTTCTTCAGCTTTGGACATGGCTTCGGCTTTGGTTGGGAGCACATGGTTGACGAGTCCGAGCTGACGGGCTTCCTCAGCGCCGATCATGTCTCCGGTCATCATGAGTTCATTGGCTTTGCCTCTACCGATGAGATGTGTGAGTCGCTGGGTACCTCCGTATCCCGGGATGATTCCGAGATTGACTTCGGGTTGGCCAAATTTGGCATTGGCAGAAGCTATCCGAATGTGACACGCCATGGCTAGCTCGCAACCTCCCCCTAGGGTAAAACCATTGGTTACGGCGATGACGGGTTTGTGGCAGTTTTCGATCATCGCAAAAATTTCCTGGCCGTTTTCAGCAAATTTTCTGGCGTTGACCTCGTTTAAAGTAGCAATTTCACTGATATCTGCTCCTGCCACGAAAGCCTTTTCACCGGCACCGGTTAAGATGACTGCTTTGATGGCCCGGTCATCTACTACCTGCTCAAAAATCGCCTTGAGTTCTTCCAAAGTGGCAAAATTGAGTGCGTTTAACTTGTCTTCTCGATTGATAGTCAGATAGAGAACTCCGTTTTTATCTTCGGTCAGGATATTTTTGAAATCTGCCATAAGCTTGATTGGGATAGGGGACAAATATAAGCCGAGGGCTAGCAATGCCAAATCCTAGGGGTTTAAAAAATCCAAATGAGGTGATTCTGTTAGTTTTCTGGCAGTACTTATAGGTTTCATAAGGTAATTTAAGTGGGGTTTTCCAAGTCCTTTGAATCATTTTTCCTTACTTTTGCACCATCAAATTTTCAACTAAAACAACTAATTATATGTCCTCCAAACGAAAAATTACCGTGGCCTATGGCGATGGAATCGGCCCAGAAATCATGAAAGCAACACTGGCAATCTTAGAAGCTGCCGGAGCGCAATTGGAGTACGATGTAATTGAAATTGGAGAGCAGGTTTACCTGAAAGGGATCAGTTCAGGCATGGAGCCAAAGGCGATTGACTCGCTGCGTGAGACTAAGGTTTTTTTGAAATCTCCGATCACTACTCCTCAAGGTGGAGGATTTAAGTCCCTGAATGTAACGACAAGAAAGTCTTTTGGACTTTACGCAAACGTACGTCCCTGCAAGGCTTATTCGCCTTTTATCAAAACTCATTTTCCAAAAACTGACCTTGTCATCATCCGAGAAAATGAAGAGGATCTTTATGCCGGAATCGAGCATAGACAAACTCAGGAAGTTTATCAAACGCTTAAATTAATCTCTGAGCCTGGTTCTGAGAAAATTATCCGTTACGCTTTCGAATACGCAAAAAAGTATGGTCGCAAGAAGGTGACTTGTATGACCAAGGACAACATCATGAAGTTGGCCGATGGTCTTTTCCATAAGAAATTTGACGAAATCGCTAAGGAATATCCTGATATTCAGACCGATCATAAGATTATCGATATCGGGACTGCTTTGATCGCTGAGCGACCAGAGATTTTTGACGTCATTGTGACACTCAATTTGTATGGTGATATCATTTCTGACGTGGCAGCACAGGTGACCGGTTCAGTAGGATTGGGAGGTTCTGCCAACGTGGGCGAAGAAGTGGCCATGTTTGAGGCGATCCACGGTTCAGCTCCTGATATTGCGGGCATGGATATGGCAAACCCTTCAGGCTTGCTAAATGGAGCGATCATGATGTTGGTACATATTGGTCAGCCTGAGATTGCCGAGAAAATCTCCAATGCTTGGATGAAAACGCTCGAGGACGGACTCCACACGGGTGATATCTATCAGGAAGGTCTTTCTGCGAAAAAAGTAGGTACTCAAGAATTTGCTCAGGCGGTGATCGAGCGATTGGGGCAAGTTCCTGCTAAAATGGCTCCGGCTTCATTCGAGAAAGGTGAAATCAAGCCAATGGATACCAAGGTCAGACCAAAAGCAAAAGCGAAAAAGGAATTGACCGGCGTGGACGTATTTATCGATTGGGATGAAGAATCACGCAATCCAAACGTCATCGGTGAGCGTCTTCGTCAGGCCAATGCCAACGGACTTCAGCTCCACCTGATCACCAACCGTGGGGTGAAAGTATTTCCTGAGGGATTGAAAGAAACCTTCTGCACCGACCACTGGAGATGCCGATTCAAAACTGCCGATGGTTCGCCGATCACGCATTGGGATGTGTTGGATTTGCTGCGACAGATTCGTGATCTCGGATTTGACTTTATCAAAACAGAGCATCTATACACTTTCGATGGGGTGAGAGGCTACTCGCTTGCTCAAGGTGAATAACCTTTGAGGTTTTTAAAAACCTCGAAGGTTTGAATAGAAAAAATATCGAACGCTGAATGTCGATTGAAGAATAATTAAGAACAGGGGAGAGGAAACTTTTCCCTTTCTTTTTTATAAATCCAATGAGGTTTTCAAAACTTCGATGCTTTGATTTACTTTGGTTTGAGTGCCTAATTTCAAATTTCAAACCCCGAATTTCAATTTTGAAAATGCTTCCTCGCGTCCTCATTATCACCTATTATTGGCCTCCAAGTGGAGGTTCGGGCGTACAGCGTTGGTTGAAATTTGCCAAGTATTTACCAGAGGCAGGATGGGAACCGGTGATATTCACTCCCGAAGATCCTGATTTTGACCTTCGGGACGAAAGTCTGGAGAAAGAGGTGCCCAAGCAGCTGGAAGTGATCAAATTCCCGATTTGGGAGCCCTACCAACTTTTTTCCAAAGTAAAAGGTAAATCCAAAACTCATCCGGGGAGGTTGATGGAGCAGAAGGAAAAGGGATTCCTGGAAAAAGCAGCCATCTGGGCAAGAGCAAACTTATTGATCCCAGACCCGAGAGTTTTTTGGGTGAAACCTTCGGTGAAATTTTTGACAGATTTGGTGAAAAGTGGGCAGTTTCAGGCGGTAATTACCACGGGTCCTCCGCATAGTATGCATTTGATTGGGAGAGAATTGAAGCGAAAAACCGGATTGCCCTGGATCACTGATTTCCGGGATCCTTGGTCGCAATGGGAGTTTTTGGACACGATGCCGATGATTTCTTTGGTCCGAAAAAAACATCAGCAACTGGAGCATTCGGTGCTGAAAGAAGCCGATGCCGTGCTAACCATTTCTCCGACTTTTCAGCGAGATCTTGAAAAACTTGCCTATCGAAAAATCAACCTGCTGACCAACGGCTACGATCCAGCGGATATCCCTGCTGGTTTTTCTCCCAAAGAAAAAGAAGCAGGAAAGCTCCATTTGGTCTATTCCGGAATTATCGATGCGATTAGAAATCCTATTCCATTGATGGAAGCTTTGAAGTCCGAGTTTCAACATGGTATCGAAGAAGTAAAATGGACTTTCGTGGGCAAAGTCAGCGAACAGGTGCAAGCTTTTGTGAAGGAGGACGACTGGCTAAGCGAGCGAATTCATTTTGCCGGTTATGTTTCACATTCAGAGGTTTTTGGGTTTTATGCCAAAGCCGATGTGTTGGTTTTGATCCTGACCGATACCAAAAATGCACAGGGGAATATTCCGGGGAAGCTGTTTGAATACTTGGCCACCGGAATTCCGGTTTTGGCTTTGGGCGATCCCGAAGGAGACTCTGCCAAAATCCTGAAAGATGCAGGTGCCGGGCAAGTGATTGCTCATTCAGATGCTGCCTCCATCAACGCTCAACTTAGGACCTTGATGGATTCTTCTTTGAAAAAAGTTGATCCAAAAGATCTCGAAAAATACTCCCGTCAACACCTGAGTCATCAACTTGCCCGAATCCTCGATGAACATACCCTTTCTTGATCTCAGCCGCATCGAAGAAAGCCTGAAATCAAGGCTGAAATCACGGTTTTCAGAAGTGTTGGAGGCCGGGATGTTTTCCGGAGGAAAGGAAGTGGAGGCCTTGGAACGATCCATTTCTGATTTTCTTCAATCCACCTATTCCATCGCCTGTGCCAATGGAACCGATGCACTTGAGTTGGCTTTGCGGGCTTTAAGAATCGGCCCCGGCGATGAAGTGATCGTGCCTGCGATGACTTGGGTAAGTACGGCAGAGGCGGTGGTGCTGGTAGGGGCAAAACCGGTTTTTTGGGATACAGATTCACAGGGATTACTTCGGGAGGATTGGGAAAAGGCTGTCACACCCAAAACCAAAGCGGTGATTCCGGTGCACCTCTATGGGAAAATGGTGGACATGAATTCGCTGATGGCAAAAGCCAAGAATCATCAACTTTTCGTGGTCGAAGATGCAGCCCAGGCTTTTGGAGCTTTTAAGGATGGAAAAGCTGCCGGAACTTGGGGGGACGTGGGTTGCCTGAGCTTTTACCCGACCAAAAACCTTGGTTCATTAGGCGAGGCAGGCATGTGCTTGACTCAAGATGCTGGGATATCAGAAAAAATCAGACTCCTTCTCAATCACGGTCAGCCTATTCGAGATCAACACGAATTGGTCGGAAGAAACAGTCGGATTGATACCGTTCAGGCTGCTTTTTTGAATGTGATGCTGGAAGATTTTGAGAAAAATCAATCCAGACGGAAAGCGATAGCTAAGTCCTATTTAGAGGCTTTTGAAAATATCTCTGAGTTAATTTTGCCCGAAGGTATTTTAGGAGAGGATCACAATGCCCATTTGTTTGTGATTCAGACGAGGCAGAGAGATGAACTGAAAAAGTTTTTGGCTGAAAAAGGTATCGGAACAGCCATCCATTACCCGACTATTTTGCCGGATATGAAGCCTTATTTTTCAGTAGGTGATTTTCCAAGTGCCAGAAATCTAGCCAATCAGGGGCTTTCTTTGCCGCTGAATCCGTATTTGAGGGAGGAGGAAGTCGGTGAGATCATCAAAATGGTCCATAGTTTTTTCAGGGCTTAGGATATTTTGCCAAATCCTTTCTGATATTTTTTCTATTTTCCTTCATGACTTTCACCCAAGAGCCACTCTTCATTGCCGGAACCCTCTGTATTGCTGTATTTTTTGCCAATTGGCTGACGCGCTTTCCTTGGGGAAAAACGGTCGGAACACCGATTTGGGTCATCTTGATCTGTGCTTTGCTGTCCAACTTGGGTGTGATCCCGAGCGCCATGGAGGGAAGTCCGGTGTACGATGGGGTTTTTCTGTATCTCGCGCCCTTGGGGATTTTTATTGCCTTGCTGGAGGTGGATCTGAAAAGTGTGAAAAAGGCAGGTTTGCCACTTCTCTTGATGTTCTTGCTGGGTTCTTTGGCAACGGTAATCGGAGTACTGGTTTCGTGGTTTTTGGTCCATCCGGCTGTTCAGATTGGTGATTTGGCACCCGCTGTAGCGGGGATGTTTACCGGAACCTACATCGGGGGATCAATCAATTTCAATGCGATTGCCTTGCACTATGAGGTCAATCAAAGTGGGAATCTCTATGCTGCCGCCACGGTGGTCGATAATCTGATCGGTACGCCTTGGATTATTGCGACCCTGATTTTGCCCAAATATTTGCAAAAGCTCTTCCCACGGAAAAAACTTGCTTCGGCTTTTTCCGGAGAAAAGTCACAGGGCATCGAATACGTCTCGATTTCTTCTTTGGCTTCGCTTTTGGCACTGGGCCTCTTGGGAATTACGGTAAGCAAAGTCTTGGTGGGCTGGTTTCCTCAGGTGCCAGAAATCATCTTTCTCACCACCTTGGCCTTGATTCTTGCCCAGTTTCCGGCTGTGCAGCAATTGTACGGAAAGCATACGATCGGATTCTTTATGATCTTGATCTTTCTGGCGGTGATTGGGACGCTGTGTGATTTTGGGGCATTAGCCCAAACGGGAGAGTTGGCGGGTACACTGATGCTGTTTGTGGGACTGTTGGTCCTGATTCATGGGCTGGTGATTTTCGGAGTAGGGGCAATGCTGAAGATGGATTTGGATGTGATTGCTGTAGCCTCTCAGGCCAATGTGGGTGGAAATACGACAGCAATTGCAGCTGCTGAAAGTCTAAACCGGCCTGATTTATTGATTCCTGGTGTGCTGGTGGGAAGTTTGGGGAATGCGCTGGGAACGTATGTGGGGTTTGTGGTAGCGGGATTGCTTTAAGGTAGAGAGTATCAAGTATCAAGTATCTGGTATCAAGTATCAAGACGTGAGACTCAAGATACAAGACACAAGAGGTAAGACAAAAGACGCTAGACATAAGAATTTTCAATTTCCAATGAGCAATTTTCTCAAGAAACTGGTAATTCGAGTCCAAATCACCAACAACTGAATATTTTAATTACCAATAACCCAGTAACCCAAAATACCATGGAATCCAGCGTTCTTACCGAGTTATTTCTGCCTTTAGCATTGGCCGTGATCATGTTTGGCATGGGGCTTAGCCTCACTCCGGCAGATTTCAAGCGGATATTGATCTACCCCAAAGCCGTTTCTTTGGGCTTGTTTAATCAGATCATTTTACTTCCGGCGGTTGCTTTTTTGATCGCCATTGTGCTTCAGCTTCCCCCCGAGCTGGCTGTAGGTTTGATGATTTTAGCAGCTTGTCCCGGTGGCGCCACTTCCAATTTGATTACTCATTTGGCAAAGGGAGATTCTGCTCTTTCGATCACCTTGACGGCCTTTTCTTCCTTGATTACCGTGGTGACGATTCCGTTTATTGTCAATTTTTCTATCGGCTATTTTATCCCGGGAGGAGAAGAGTTAAAGTTGGAGATTTTGGGAACTGTGGTAGCCGTTTTGGCGATCACAATTATACCCGTGGCGATTGGAATGTTGGTATTGAAAAAAGCTCCTGAACTGGCCAAGCGATGGGATGCTCCCTTTCGGAAGATCTCGGCGATATTTTTCGTGATTATCATTGTCGCGGCAATTGTGAAGGAAAAGGATAATCTCTTACAATTTTTCGTGGAAGCAGGTCCGGCTTCCTTGGCGCTTAACTTAGCTACATTGGGCTTGGGGTATGGCATTGCGAAGATGGCGGGCTTGAATTTCCGACAAAGCCTCACCATAGCCATAGAGTCCGGAATCCAAAACGGAACTTTGGGAATCACCATTGCCGCTACCCTCATCGTCAATTCGGTCATGACCATTCCTTCGGCGATTTACAGCCTGATTATGTTTGGGACTGCTGCTGGGGTCATTTTGTGGGGGAATAAAAGAGTTCCAAGTTCTTGAAGTTAAATTGGTTCCGGTGAGACACCCACCGGAGCGAAGAGCAAAAGCTCAGGCTTCGTAAATCGACTTCAATCGCTGGGTTTCGGCTGCAGCTTCTTGGATGATTTTGGGTAAAAGAAAAATGGAAATCCAGCCGATGAGCATGGAAATGATCGCTAGCCAGGCAAAGACACCCTGAAAAGTAAATTCCATAGCTATTTCGGGACTGGTTAAGTATTTTGATCCTTGAAGGGCAAACTGCATGATCAAATGCATCCCTCCTGTAAAGCTCAGCGCATGTTTGAATGTGGCGTAATGTCTGAAGCCCTTGCCTACGCGATGGTAATAAAACACCAAAAAGACCACACTGACGAATAAGGCAATCACACCCCAACCTGGAGCAGTCAATCGCTCTCCAAATAGGGTGAAGTTTTGGCTAATGAAGTGAAAAGTCCAGCCCAAAAGGAATAGATAAACGACACGATAAGAAGTCAAGAAGCTTCTCAAACTCGCCCAATAGCGGTTCCAAAACTTCTTCCGGATGCTTTCTCGGTAGGAATCCGCCAAGTCAGCAAAGCCAAAAATTCCGAATTCCGAATGCGCTTTCCGGAAGGCTTCATCCAGAGTCAGCTTGGGATTTTCGGCCATCAGTACCTCGATTCGACAAGCCACATGATCGAGAATCTCATACTGAACGTCGATTTCCTCATAGCCTTTGGAGGAAATGAGTTTTTTGAGTGTGGTGATTTGGTCGGGGGAGAGGTTCATGTGGTTTTTAGATTTTTGTCAAAAGTGATTTTGACCAAAGAAAAAAGGTAGAGTGAAAACATGATGATCACCAATCCTAAAATCATCTGGGAGGTATCGAAAATCGCATCGTCTGAACTAAGTTTGGTTCCAAAATGAAGCCAAGGGAGCATTCCAAAAGCCAGTCCCATTCTCGAGAAAACTCCAACTTTTAAGCTGTTTAATGGCTTGTGCCTTGAGATCGAAAGATTCAAAGCATCTTTAAAGCCAAGCTTATACCAAATCCCTGTGATTACCATAAATGCAAGAATCGAAGTAGCGAACATCAAACCGTTAATCCCAAACTTTACAAAAGCGAAAATCAAAAATCCCAACCATGCGGTATAGACCAAATTTTCTTTCCAGCCAAGATTCCAAAATTTCAAAGAATCCAGCTGTAACTGACCAATTTGCCGATTGGTAGCTTTCCGAACTTCCTTCTCCATCTTCTTCACCACCGACCAAGCAAAGGCCTCATTGAGCTGCTGGAAAGTTGCTTCAAACTCTTCAACAGGCTTTTTCTCCAAGTCGGTAAAATAATGATCTCTTAACTCCTGGAAGATTTCCAGATACTGGATTTTTAGACTTTCCAGCCGTTGATCGATTCGGACGATTTCTAGGGGTGAAAGTGTCCTCATATCAAAGCAGTTTTGGATTTGATTTTCCAGACTTCTAAGAGGGAAATTGCATAGAGTATGAAAATGACTGTGATGATGGCAATAATGGAAGGAGCTGATAGAAAAGAATAGATGTCTTCTGGAAAAAATCCTGGAACGTAAAAGATGAAATTCATTAATGTAAGAGGCAAATGAACTCTAAATAGAAAATATCTTGAAAAAGATGATTCGATGGATATTCCATTTCCCTTGAATAGTCTTCGTATCGGTAAAACTCTCCTAATCCATTGAACGCCCATGACTATGAATAAGGCTATTAGTAAAACGAGAGGTGAAAAAAAGAGTAGTTTTATCTCTTTTTCACTTTTTGTATGAGATGCCACATAAAAAACAATTGCCAAAATACCAGCCAAATACAGCAATCTGGAAAAACAAAAATATTTCTTGATGACCATCCATTGAGTCTTTCCGATATCTGCTTTCACATACTTGTTCAACTCAAATTGGAGCGAATGGCAATGAGAATAAGTAAATTTCTGATCCAGTTCCAAAAGTTGATTTTCAAAGTCTTCACATGGATATTCTTGTAAATGACTCACGTAGTGGTCATAGATTTCCATGATAATTTCTGCAGACGAAAGCACCTTCTTCCGAATGGAATCTTGTATCGATTGAAGTTCTTTATTAGTGAGTTTTCTCATTATTCGAAAGTAAAAATTTCATTAGGTGTTAGAATTAACATCGATGAGGTTTCCAAAAGCTCAATAATCTTTGTCAGGTTTCTTCTGAAGTAGGATCTTAATTCTCTGATTTTCATATTACCCAGTTTTACTAGAATCAGTTTTCTAGGCTTTCTACCCTGAAGAAAAGAGTGGTAAAAATCAAAGTCCTTGGTGATTAGAATTGCTTCATGATTAAGGGTAAACTCGATGATTTCTGAGTCTTTGGATGCATTTCCTTTAGGCAAGGATTGGGTAGTGAAGACCTCAAATTCCTCAAGTTCTTCAGCCAATGAGGGAGGAATGTTTGCATCCAAAAGAAACTTCATGCCGCGGGGATTTTAAACTCCTGATGATTGATCGCCTTGGAGGCATAAGCCAAACAAGCCAAAATATCCTCTTTGGTCAATTCTTTGAACTCTTTCAAGATTTCATCAACGCTATCCCCGCCTGCCAAATATTCCAGAATTGAACTCACCAGTATTCTTGTTCCTCGAATGGCTGGCTTGCCATGAACGATTTCTGGGTCTAGCGTTATTCTTTTTAGTAAATTTTCCATGATTCAAAATTTTAAAGTGAAAACTCCGGCTTCAATCCCGGATTGATGATGCGTTGCATACTTTCGACAAATGCTTGAAGCTCAGCTAATTTTGAGCTCACTTCCTTTTGCCCGTCCTTGGTCAGGCTATAGTATTTCCTCACCCGATTATCTACCTGTTGGATTTCTGTGTTCAGCAATCCTTCGGCCTCCAGCTTATGCAGGGCAGGATAGAGGGCGCCTTCGGTGATTTTGATCTCGCCTGCGGTAAGTTCCTTCACTTTTTGGGTGATTTCGTAGCCATACATCTTTTCATTTTCCTCAAGTAGCTTGAGGATGATGGTCTGAAGGCTTCCTTTGATCAGCGCGTTGCTTGACATGGTGTTAAGTTTGAGTTCGAATATATCAAATTCTTATATACATAAGAAACTAAGGTATATTATTTTTTTCAAAAAATTTGCTGCTTGCTGCCATGATTTCCATCCGAAAAGCAATTCCTTCAGATCTGGCAGACTTGCTCCACATGGCCCGAACGGCTTTTTTGCAGGCATTTACCGCCAGAAATAAGCCTGAAAATGTCAAAGCCTATTTGGATGAGGCGTTTACCTTAGCTCAGTTTGAAAAAGAATTGGCCCATCCTGCTTCCACTTTTTTTGTGGCAGAATTGGAAGGCGAAATTATCGGCTACACCAAAGTCAATCAGGTGCCTGCACAGACGGATGTGCACGATTCCGATAGCCTCGAAATTGCTCGACTGTATGTGTTAGAGGAGTATTTGGGAAGTGGATTGGGGAAAAAGCTTCTCGATACAGCCATTGACTTTGCGAAGCAACATCAGAAAAAATATCTGTGGCTTGGCGTGTGGGAGCATAATGCCCGAGCGATCCGATTCTATGAAAAAAATGGCCTCCGAATTTTCGGAAGCCACCCTTTTCCTTTTGGTGATGAAATCCAAACGGATTACTTGATGCGGTTGGATTTGGTTTAATTACTCTGCTGAAAACTGAATCCTAATTTTTCGAGTCCGGCTTGGATTTCGGGTATTTGCATAAATAGTTTCCAGCCCAGTCCACTGCGGTAGTTTTCGATCATGGAGACCATGGGACCTTGGTCGATCGCCAAATACCGTTGAGGAAAGAAGTTATGTTCAAGACTCATGGCGTCGTAAAATCCATACGGGCCAAAGACTTTTTCTCCATAGTTTTCGTATAGGTTTCGGATCACTTTCATGGATTCTTCGGGCGTGTAGACGATCGAAGATACGGCAGCAGTAGGAGAGATGACCCCGATGTCATTTCCGGGGCGGTGAGCGTCGTAGCCATTGATGGAATAAGATGCAGTAAGCCCCCAGAGGTTTTCACCGTACCCTTTGAATTTTTTTGGATTTTCGATACACCAAGCCCGATTGATCAAAGTTTGGTTCACATTTTCCTGCCAATAGTCCGCATATTGATCTTTCAGTCCTTTGGGATTGAGGCTCAGGTAAGAATAATGAGCCCAAAAGAGCGGTCCCCCATATTCCTCAGCTCCGTTATGCTTAAGTTGGAGCGAAAATCCGAAGGCTCCTGCATTGGTCGCCTGAATTCCACCCGACCTTGCCCAGCCTTTGTGATAGGTTTGGCTTGAAATAGAGTGAGTTGGAGATGCCGCTGCAAGTACATAGGCGATCAGGCATTCGTTGTATCCTTCGAGGGGGAAATTCATCTCCCAATTATATCTAGGAGACCAGTGCCAATACAGGACATCTTTTCCTTGGGTATGGAATGTCCAATCCATCTCTTTCCAGAGTTTTTCGATTCGTGCTGCAATGGATTTTTCGGCTTCATTTCCGCTTTTGAAATATTCTCTCACCACCAGCAGACCTTGCATCAAAAAAGCTGACTCAACCAGATCAGCACCGTCGTCTTTTGGTGAAAAGGGTTTGACTCGGCCCGTTCTCCCATCCAGCCAATGCGGCCAGATGCCATTCCAGCGGTCGGCTTTTTCCAGGAAAGTAAGCATTTTCTCGAATCTCGCTACAGCATCCTGCTTGGTAATCCAGCCTCGCTCGATAGCTCCAAGAATTCCAATCAAGCCCATTCCTGTGCCGCCGGTGGTGATGATATGTGCGTCATTAGCGGGGTAGTTTCCGTCGATATGAATCCGTTCGGGAGCCATTCCAGAGTTGGGTTCGGCACCTTTCCAGAAGTATTGGAACGTATAATACTGCACTGTATCTAAGAGCTGTTCATCGGTGAGGATCACCTTGGGTTTGGGAGGTTTTTCAGCTTGGACACAGGAGCAGAAAATGAATAAGGTCAGGTAAAGGAGATTTTTCATCAGGATATAAACTTGTACTGAATCTCCAAAAAAATGATTGCTTACCAAGGATTGATGGGTAATTTTGAAGCAAAAAACATGAAGCGGGTTTTATCAGTAATCGTATTACTAGTAGGTATAACATCTGTTTTTGCTCAGGAAAAGGCCCCTACGGTTATTCTGATTTCTTTAGATGGTTTTCGCTACGATTACGTGGAGCGTTTCAAGCCAGAAAATATATCCAAATTCATCTCGGAAGGAACCCAAGCCAAATCCATGATTTCGTCTTTTCCTTCCAAAACTTTTCCCAACCACTATACTATCGCGACGGGTATGCGGCCCGAACGTCACGGAATCGTGGACAATACTTTTTATAATCCTGAAAAAGATCAGGTCTATGCCATCGGCAAGCGCGAACTCGTCACTGACGGATCTTGGTATGGTGGGACGCCGCTTTGGGTATTGGCGGAGCAAAATGGAATCAAAGCTGCCAGTTATTTCTTTGTAGGCTCAGAAGCAGCTATTCAGGGAGTAAGGCCGAGTTATTACTATGATTACGACGGACGAGTGAATAACCTTACCCGGATAGCCAAGGCATTTGAATGGCTTCAAATGCCTGACTCCATTCGACCTCGAATGATCACCATGTATTTCTCCGATATGGATGATATCGGGCATCGATTTGGGCCGAGTAATGACGAGCAAATCAGCCGACAGTTGAAGAAGCTCGATGCTGAGCTGGGGGCGCTTTTCGAAGGGGTCAAAAGCTTGGAACAGGAAGTCAACATCATCATCGTCTCTGACCATGGGATGGTGGACGTGACGCTTGAAAATCGGATTTTACTGGATCAAATCGTTGAAGGTGTCGATGCCCGAATCGTGAACAGCGGGGCCTTGGCTCATATCTATTTGAAAAATCCGGACGATAAAAAGGCTGCTTTGGAAAGCCTCAAGACAAAAAATGGCAATTTCAGGATTGTCGATCCTGCAGATCTGGAATATTACAAGGACCTGTCAGTTCACGGTGACAAAATAGGTGACTTGATTATTTTGGCTGATGTGGGATACTACTTGGCAAATGATCAAGGATACTTGGATGTGGTGGCCAGACGCATGCGTATGGATGGATCTACCGCTCGGGGAGAGCACGGATTTGATCCTCAAGCCCAAGAAATGCATGCAATTTTCTACGCCAAAGGCCCCCAGGTCAAACAAGGAATAATCATCGAGTCTTTTGAAAATATCCATGTGTACCCGTTGATATGCACGATACTTGGATTACCGATTCCTTCGGATATTGATGGGAAAGTAGAAGTACTTCAGCCCATCCTGAAATGAACCGAATACCCATTCAATCCCGGCGGGAAGTTGATTTTTTGGTCAGAAGATTTTATGATCAAGTAAGAGTGCATGAGGTGCTTGGGCCGATTTTTAATCAAATTGTGAAGGATTGGGATCATCACTTGGTTCATCTATCAGATTTTTGGGAGATGATTCTCCTACAGACCGGTCCTGGTCGGGGAAAATTTAACCCCACCAAAGTTCACCGAGAAGTTGATGCGGCTGTTAATCACGAGATCGATCAAGTTCATTTTGGCAACTGGCTCGAACTCTGGTTCGGTACGGTGGATCGGTATTTTGAGGGTGAAAATGCAGAATATGCCAAGGAACATGCCCGGAGAATGGCCCACATGCTTTTTATGCGGATTTGGGAGACGAGGCCTCTGTAAAAGCTCGATTGGAATAGGTGAACAAGCTGGATTTAAGTACCTTTAGCTAGCCAGTTTAATTTGTATTACTATGGAGAAACCTTTTTTACAGTTCCGATTAGTTTTTACTATCCTTTTGTTTTGGGGGCTCTCATTATCAGTATGTGCGCAAGAGAGACCAAAACTATTCAAGTCAGAGGAGCCTATTTCGATGAAAATGGCTCTTTCGATCAAAGATTTGAAAGCCCAGACCAACGATTCGGTCTTCATCGATTCAGAGATTCAGCTTGAAACCTCTCCGGGCACTTGGGAGTCATTTCCATTTGAAATCAGAACCCGAGGGAATTTTCGGCTTAATGAGTGTTTTTACCCTCCCATGAGGATGAAGCTGAAGAAAAAAGAGGCAGAAGGTTCTATTTTTCAGGGAAACCGAAATCTAAAATTGGTGCTTCCCTGTACAAAGAGCAAAAACGCCGACAGTTATATCGGTAAGGAATACCTCGCCTACAAATTGTATGAGAAAGTCACTGATTACCATTTTCGCACTCGCTTAGTAAGGGTCAAGTTTACCAATCTCGACGATAAAAAAAGAGAGGAAACGGAGTTGTTGGGATTTGTGATCGAGGATAATGATGAAGTAGCAAAGCGATTTGATGCCAAGATTTTGAAAGACAAAAAAATAGCACCGATCCTGATGCAGGATCTACCCACGATTCGGCATGATTTTTTTCAGTTGATGATCGGGAATACAGATTGGTCCACCTTATTTCAGCACAATCAGGATGTGATGGCTTTGGACGATAAGACCATTGTGCCGATGGCTTACGACTTCGATATGACTGGATTGGTCAATCCTCCCTATGCCCAAGTGAGCAATTTGGTGGATTTGGAGAGCGTCAAGGATCGACTCTATAGAGGGTTTTGCAGAGATCAACAATTGATGCAACAGGTCAGGCAGGAGTTTTTGGACAAAAAGACTGAGATTTTGGATGAGGTGGCTCAGCAAAAGATTTACTATTCTGAAGCCGATGCAAAAGTGCTAATCAGTTATTTAAACGGTTTTTTTGATATTCTTGAATCAGATCGGCTATTTGAAAATAAAATTTTGAACGCCTGTAGGCAAGTGGACGGAACTGTGATGAAATGATTTTTCGCAATTAATACTAAATCAGTGGAGGTGAATCTTTGATCTTGCATATTTCAATAATTGCATGCCTTCTCGAAGTGCTTTCTGCGGAAAATCGCCAAAAATGGAATTAGAGACAGCTTGTAGTGTTGTTATCTTGGGGTACTCAATGATTTAGATAAAAATCATGAGGGTGATTTTTAAATCATTTCCTTTTTCAGTTTCGTGTTTGGCCGTTCTTCTAGCAAATTTTTACCAACTCACTTTTTTGTCTTTTTCTTTTCAGATAGCATCGAAAAGATTGGTTTTCGCAGAGCGTTTCACCGAATAATGCGCTTGTCAAGTTGAAGAGGGTAGGTTTTGTACTTGATGAATTTGAAGTCTTGAGAACTCGGATTGATTACAAAATTCATCGAGCTAGGATCAACTACCGAAGGAACCATAAAACCCAAAATCCCTGATTTTAATAAGTTACTGCCATATTCTATGGAGGCTTTCAATGCTGGAATATGATCCCAACCCATCGGTAGCTCCTTGTGGTGAGGTTTGAAAATCGAGTTGTCAGGCAACTCAAATTCCATGACCGAATAACGTAAAAACCGTTCGGACGAAAGCAACTCAGGGTCTACAGTCAGTCTCTCCAGAAGGCAAGCGGATAAGCTCGAGCTGGCATATATTGCCGGGATTCCAGGAAGATTCCATCTTCCACCAAATAATTTGGCTCCTTCTCCACTTGCATCACAAAATGGAGTCAGTGCAATTCGATAAGCATTCATCCCCTACACTGCTATCCCATGCTGCAGCCTCATGATCTCGGTCTTGAGGAGGGATATTCCTTCGGATACGTCAATCAAATCCAGTGGAACACGATTACCGAGAGAAAAAAGCGGACGCTCCATCCATCGTCGAAAACCATCCCTTCCAAAATAAGTAATCCCTATGGCATAAAGATCAGCTAATTGGTATAGCTTCTCAGATTGCCCGGTGTCAAACACTTCCTTTCGCTGAAGTGTCTTGGCGGAGACTCCCAAAGCATCTGCCAAGGTCTCATAGTCAAGACCTGAAAGCGCCTTAAAGCTCTCAAAGGAACTTTTGTCAAGGCCACTGCGAAAGGTATCCAGCCGTGATAGTGGCTCATCCAAGTCCGCTAAATCTACACGGAGAATGTCCTCCACACTCATTTTGGCTTTTTGATAAAGGGCTGCTGCGGGCTCGCTTACTTTTAGGGTCTTCTTAGCCATGATGATTTTCGGTAATTTGTCTCTTAATATAACGTAATTTGTCCTGTTTTTATCTTTATCCCTCAATTTTTTTATTCATGTTTATGCATGGGGAAAGGACTTTTTCTTAAGCCGTCTGCCTCTGGAGAAACAGGACAACTTTTTTAAACAACATTAGATACATGGAAACACATTGTTTTTGGCCTTGGAAACCTTTTTATTTTAGGCTAACAACCTATAAGTAAGAAACCCTTTGTGAGCGCCCTCTTTCCCTTGAACGACTTTCTGTTCAAAACCTTTGAGTCCTCTCCTTTATCCTTCGTGTTCTCTTTGTGGTAAAAAACTTAATTCGCGGCATTCCAGTACGCCATCCGCTCCAGCTTGTCCATTTCGATCGAGTAGAAGCCGAATTCTTCCACGACTTTCCCCTCGATGCGGTAGATTGCTCGGCCTTTGAAGGGGTATTTTTTCACCACAGGAGGGAAGTGTACCGTGTCGATCCAGTCTCCGTCCCGATCCAGAAAGGTCCCGAAGTTCATTACATCGCCTTTGACCGTTCTGGTGTATTTCACAGTCACCAGATAGCCTAAGATCATCACTTGCTTCCCTAGGTACTGAGTCATTTCCCTTGCTTTGATGCCTCGGACGCTTTGGTCTTTGACTAGGTGAAAAGGAGAGTCAAGCGGAAACTCCAAAATATCGATTTGATCGAGGATGTCCTGCCGAATGTCGGTTTCGTCCAGTTCGGGGACTTGTGGAGGTTTTTTGCCCAAGCTGATCTCTGTGGTGGCTGAGCGGAAAAGTTCATTCGTGCTTACGACAGCCTTTCGCTTGTTTTGGAGAAAATGCGCCTCCCACAGCAGTTCCTGTTTAGTTTTGCCGGTAAATCGAAAGCAAGTCATCCGGATCAGAATCAGCAGCTGTTCCAGTCCGATCTCCACCCGGGCTACAAAGTCCGCCAAACCCAGAAAAGGTCCATTTACTCTCCGCTCCGAAAGCAGTTTTTCCACGGTGGCTTTTTCCAGGTATTTCATATGAATAAAGCCAAGGAAGACCGTCTTTCCCGTGATCCGGGTCAGGTATTCGCTCTCGTTCAGGTGCGGAGCCTGGATGTCGGCCCCGTTCATGCGGAGCTCGTGCACATAGAATTCGGTGTGGTAAAATCCCCCGAAATTATTGATCACGCCGACCATGAATTCAAGCGGGAAGTAGGCTTTCAGGTACAGACTTTGGTAGCTCTCCACCGCAAAGGAAGCCGAGTGTCCTTTGGCGAAGGAATACCCCGCAAAGCTCTCGATCTGATGCCAGACTTCTGCGGCGACTTTTTCCTCCCGGCCCAGCTTTTTGCAGTTTTCGAAAAATTGGTCCTTCACTCGCTGGAATTCATCCTTGGAGCGGGATTTTCCGCTCATTCCTCTGCGCAGTACGTCCGCTTCGCCCAAACTCAGTCCGGCAAAATAATGGGCCACTTTGATCACGTCTTCCTGATAGACCATGATGCCATAGGTCTCAGGCATGATCTCTGCCATCACGGGATGAGCTTGCTTTCTCCTCTCTTCATCGATGTGCCGCAGGATGTACTCCCGCATCATTCCCGATCGGGCCACGCCCGGACGGATGATGGAGCTGGCGGCGACGAGTTCCAAATAGGTGTCTGCCTTCATTTTTGCCAGCAGCATGCGCATGGCGGGCGACTCCACGTAAAAGGCACCAATGGTGTGTCCGGTTCGGAGGTGTTCTTTGATTTTGGGATCCTTTTTGAACTTTTCCACTTCCCGAATATCCACTTGGATACCTTGGTTTTGGTAGATGATCTCCAGAGCCGACTTGATGTGGCCGAGCCCCCGCTGACTCAGGATGTCAAACTTGTGCAGACCGATATCTTCCGCTGTGTGCATGTCTATATGCGCCAGCGGAAAGCCCTTCGGAGGCATATCAGTCGCCGTGTAGTAGTGGATCGGCTTATGTGAGATCAATATCCCGCAGGCGTGAATCGTCAGGTGCGAAGGCATGTCGTGTAGCACTCGCGAGTATTTGATGATCAGCTTGCCAAACTGATCGGGCTCGTAGCCTTCCTTATCGGCGTGATGGATGAGCGATTCGATGTCGGTCTTGGGCAGGCCAAAGACCTTGCCCAGCTCCCGCAGCATGGAATTGTATTGAAAAGTACTGTACGATCCCAGCAGGGCCACATGCTCTTCTTGCTTTCCGTTGTATTTGCGGAAAATGTAATCTGTCACCTCATCCCGATCCGTCCAGCTGAAGTCGATGTCGAAATCGGGGGGATTTTCCCGATAGAGGTTGATAAAGCGCTCAAAGTACAAGTCCAGCTCGATCGGGTCCACGTCTGTGATGCCCAGGCAGTAGGCCACGATGCTGTTGGCGCCGGAGCCCCGACCGACATGGTAGAAGTTGCGGTGCTGCGCAAAAGTCACAATGTCGTAGTTGATCAGGAAATAGGAGACAAAGCCCTTTTGCCGGATGAGTTCAAGTTCTTTATCGATCCGTTCGGAGATTTTTGGAGAAAAATTCGGGTAGCGATTAAGGGCACCTTTGAAGGTTTCCTGTCGGAGAAAATCGAAGTCCTCCCAGTCTGAGCCCAAGATGTCCCGTCGGTTTTTGACCGCTTGGAAGTAAAAGGAAAACTGGCACTGTTCGAGGAGCTTTTGGGCATTGACGAGAAGGTAACTGTGGCTTTCGCATCGGGCAATGAGGTCGGCGTAGGAGTAGAATTGGTCGGTGGAGTCGGCCTGTTCCGATACAGGAAGCTTGCTCAGTAGTGTATTCAGATCCATGCTACGCAGGAGCCGATGTGCGTTGAATTCTACTTTGGAACTGAACGTAGCAGGTTGCAGGAGGACGAGTTTTTCCTTTCGGTGATACCAAGGGGAGGTCAATACTTTGTTGAGTTGTGCGGGATGCAGCCCGACGTATTCATTTTCCCGGAGAGGAAAGGTCTTGTCTGAAAAGGGATAGATCACAAAGCTGTTTTCAAAAGCCGGGGCCTTGGACTTAAATTCCCGCTTGCGGGTCAGGTGCTCGGAGAGATGCTTGTTCAGCTCGAAAAAACCCTCCTGATTCCGCGCCAGTCCGATGTATTGTTGCTGTACCCCGTTGCGGAAGTCGATGCCGATCACGGGATGGATGCCGGCCTTTTGCGCAGCACGGATAAAGGGAAACACACCAGCTGTGCAGTTGATGTCCGTCAGGGCGAGGGAGTCGAGTCGTTTGCCTTTCGCCTCAGCGATCAGCGCTTCCACAGACATCGTCCCGTATTTGAAGCTGAAGTGAGAATGGCAGTTGATAAACATGTTCGATTTATGATTGGGTAAAACTTTTGAGGTTTTTGACACCTCGAAGGTTTCGAGATACATTCCGTGAGATACGCTTCGCGAAATACGCTCCCTGTGGTCGTGAGATAGTTTGTGTCGGATTACAAATCCTACGATAGGACCTCGGGATTCCAAATCCCGAGGAGCTAAGCTTTTCCAAAGTTTCGGACTTTGGAAAAGCTGTTAGCGGGCATTAAAATGTTAATAATTTCAACATTTTAATGTTTATAAATTAAACAATAGGATTGAAATCAAGTCAAGAGATTGACTGATTTTTGGAGGAAGATGTCAGGAAAGAAGGTGGGTGGGTACTCGTGCAGAAAATTGAATTCAATCAAAAAAGATCAGATAGAATCAAGCAGTGCTTTGATGTAGGCATCAGTAACATTTTCTTTTTCTGATTTATCATAAATCGATAGGAGAAAGACGCTGTCTTCATGGATTACAAAACTGGTAATCACTCTTGCTCCACCTGATTTTCCTCTGCCCTTACTTTTAATCGCTAGCCTGATTTTATAGCAATTTTTAAAAATGGGAGTGCCTTGAGTTGGGGCCGCTGATAGGCTTTCAGCAAGTTTTAAAATGTCAACTTTGAGCGAAGGATATTTTTTGACAAGCTTTTTGAGCTCTTTGTCAAATTCTGGCAATGTTTTGACCTGATAGGTCATAGTTCACTGAGTACGTCTTTAATATCCCTTGCTTTTAATTTACCAGCTTTGGCATCCAACATTTCCTTATAGCCTTGAGCCACACTTTTGGCAATTTTGATCGACTCCTCATCAGTTTCTGAAGTGGTAAATTTCACTTTAAGAGCCTGGAGAATAGCTTTAACAGTATTGGACTCTTCTTTGTCTTTTGTTTCTATCAAGATCGTTTCCATGGATTAAATATAAATTTTTAATCAACAGGTAGTCAAAATTTAAATTGAGCAAAAAATATTTAGAAGAAAGCTTTTAGGCCTTCGCCAGCGTCAGCTGAAACTCTAACGGACTGCAGGGCTGGAATTCATCGGCGGCCAAATCCTCAAAAATCTCTTCATCGGCCTGAATCTCGGTCTTTTCGATTTTGCCATCCGGATGAACAATCAGTTCGATCCCTGTGAAATCTGTCGGGTTTACCATGACCAAAACCTGATAATCGTCAAATACCCGCTTGAAATACTGTGAAATTGCTTTGGCCATACTTTTTTATGCGAAGCTAATCAATCATTTCCTGTTATTGAAAGAGGTGACAGGTGCTGCGTAGTAGATTACATCAGTAGGGGGCTTTTGGGTAGTTTTTATCTGATCGAATACAAAAAAGGTGTGGGCAAGAAAATCTTGTTCATTTAGGGGCTTCACGGGATTAATTCCGAAATTCTCTACGATGAAAACAGGCCCAAAAGGTCCGATGATCTCAAGTCCATTCCGATTTCGTGTTCGTTTCAATTTGAAAACTTCTCCTCCTACAAACTCAAATCGGGCATTTCCCCAAAAGTAACTTCCTTTTCCTCTTGCCACTTGCAGTTTGGAGTCTTGGTCCACAATTCTTGCGTTTTTTAGAATCCCATTGGCATTATTGTAGAACATGCGGAAAACACGCCCATCGTAATGAAGATCTGCATATTGAAACCCGGGATCGATTTTCAACAGCGTGTTTTCACCTCCGGATTCCTGGTATTTCACCTCAATCATCGGGACTTCCCAAGAAGCGGCTGATTGAGACTTGACTTGGAAGGAGAGGATCATCAGTCCGAAAAGCAGAAAAAGAGAACGGGTTTTCATGGGAGTGGCTGTTAGTTTTTAGCCTTAACGAAATCATTTGGTTGAGGTTCAATTGTTTTCAAAGCCGATTAGATCCGCTCATTTATGAAAATGGCAGTGAAAAATTATTTTTTTTGAAAAATCCGAAACGATGCTTTGTCTTTTCCAATCCCTTTCTAAATTTGCCCACCAATTATGAAAACAATCGCAAACAAATACTGGTGGTGGCATTCTTCAACTTTCCAAGGGAAAGCTCAGAAAGCCGTTGCCTAAATTTTGCGCAACACATATCACAGAAGGCTTACTGGATTTCCCGGTAAGCCTTTTTTTATGCAAAAAATTAATCCCTGATGAACCACGTCAAGTATCCGATTCTCACTACCTACCGCAAGCGACTGGCTGATACCATCACGCCGGTGAGCATTTACCTGCAGATCCGGGACCGATTTGCCAATCCGATTTTGCTCGAGTCTTCTGACTATCACGGACAGGAAAACAGCTATTCCTACATCTGTTTCAATCCTTTGGCGACTTTTGACTTCAATGCCGGGCAGGTCACGGAGAAGCTTCCCGATGGCAAAGAACTAGTCTACGAAGTCACCGCACAAAAGCGTCTGATGGACTGTCTGCGGGCTTTTGGGAATAAGTTTGACCCGACTCCGGATAAGTTTAAGTTCAGCACCAACGGGCTTTTTGGATACATTCAGTACGATACGGTGGGCTGGTTTGAAGACATCAAACTGAGCAAAACCACACCCAATGAAATCCCGATGATGCACTATGCGATGTACCAGAATATCATCGTCGTGGATCACTACAAAAATGAGCTCCATCTCTTCGAACATCGGGTGGCCGGTGCCAACAATCCCGAATACCTTGCTGAGATCGAGACCTTGCTCAACAATAAAAATATTCCTGCCTACAGCTTCAAGCGAGTAGGAGAGGAAGTTTCCAACTATACCGATGAGGAATTTTTGAAAATACTCAATCAAGGAAGAGAGCATTGCTTCCGGGGAGATGTGTTTCAGATCGTGCTATCCAGACGCTTTTCCACGGAGTTTAAAGGCGATGAATTCAATGTCTATCGGGCTCTTCGATCGGTCAATCCTTCCCCCTATCTGTTCTATTTCGACTACGGTTCTTTCAAAGTATTTGGCAGTTCGCCCGAGGCACAGATCGTGGTCAAAAACCGCAAAGCGACCATTTTTCCGATTGCGGGTACGTTCCGGAGAACAGGCAATGACATCGAGGATGCCGAATTGGCTAAGAAGCTTTTCGACGATCCCAAGGAAAATTCTGAGCATGTGATGCTGGTGGATTTGGCCAGAAATGACCTTTCCCGATCTTCTGATTTAGTCGAAGTGGATGTCTTCAAAGAAATTCAATATTACTCCCATGTGATTCACCTGGTTTCCAAAGTTACCGGTCAACTGGCACAAGGGGCAAATCCGCTTCAGTTGGTTGCGGATACTTTTCCGGCGGGTACGCTTTCCGGAGCTCCGAAATACCGGGCGATGGAACTGATCGACGAACTCGAGAATGTCAGCCGCCAATTCTACGGCGGAGCGATCGGCTACTTGGGGTTCAATGGAGATTTTAACCACGCCATCTTGATCCGCTCTTTTGTCTCCGAAAATAATCACCTGAGATTCCAAGCTGGAGCAGGAGTGGTTGCGAAAAGCTCGATTCCCTCAGAGTTACAGGAAGTGGCGAATAAGCTGGAGGCGCTGAGAGTGGCTTTACGGGCTGCTGAACAAATTTAAACCTATTGAACCATGCGAATATTGGTATTAGATAATTACGACTCCTTCACCTACAACTTGGTCTATATCGTCCGGCAGTTGGGTTATGGAGCGCAGATGGATGTCTTTCGAAATGATAAAATCACCTTGGAAGAAGTCGCCAACTACGACAAGATTCTCCTTTCTCCCGGTCCGGGTGTTCCTTCGGAAGCTGGGATTATGCCAGAGTTGTTGAAGAAATACGCCGCCACCAAGTCGATTCTTGGCGTTTGCCTTGGACATCAGGCGATCGGGGAAGCATTTGGCGGAAGCCTCATCAATCTGTCTGAGGTGCTTCATGGAGTAGCCTCTGAGGTGACGGTGCAGGATGATTTGTTATTCAGAGACATTCCGAAAACCTTCAAAATCGGTCGTTACCACTCTTGGGTGATCGATGAGTCCACCCTTTCTCCGGATTTGGAAGTGATCGGCAGAACTCCCGATAAGCAAATCATGGCTGTCCGACACAAACAGTTTGATGTACGGGGAGTTCAGTTTCATCCAGAAAGTATTTTGACAGAAAACGGCGTCAAAATCATGCAGAATTGGTTAGATTCTTAAATTTGAAGTTCACCCACCCCACAATCACCCATGAAAGATATTTTAAATCAATTGATAGCCCATCAAACACTGTCCCAAGATCAGGCTAGGGAAGTGTTGAAAAATATTGCTACCGGAGGCTACAATACGAGTCAAATTGCCGCCTTCATGACGGTTTATTTGATGAGAAGCATTACTGTGGAGGAGCTTCGGGGATTTCGTGAAGCGATGCTGGAGTTGTGTATTCCTGTTGAAATCGACGAATATGATGCCATGGACCTTTGTGGCACAGGAGGTGATGGCAAGGATACGTTTAATATTTCTACACTTTCTTCCTTTATCGTAGCAGGCGCAGGTCAACATGTCGCCAAACACGGCAATACAGGGGTGTCTTCCATCTGCGGTTCGTCCAATTTGCTTCAGTATTTTGGCTACCAATTCACCAATGACATCGGAGAAATCCGACGCTCTCTGGATGAAGTCGGACTTTGCTTTTTGCATGCCCCGCTTTTCCATCCGGCCATGAAAAATGTGGCGCCGATTCGGAAGGAACTTGGGGTCAAGACCTTTTTCAATATGCTCGGTCCAATGGTAAATCCAAGCTTTCCGAGAAAGCAATTGGTCGGCGTATTTAGCTTAGAATTGGCTCGTTTGTACGGGTATTTATACCAAGAAACCGAAGGGAAATTTTCAATCCTTCACGCGCTGGATGGATATGATGAGATTTCTCTCACGGGTCCGTTTAAGATGATTTCCAACTCGGGTGAGAAATTATATAATCCTGAAACTATCGGACTTTCTAGGCTTTCTGCTGAAAGCATCAAAGGAGGGGCTACAGTGGAGGAGTCAGCAAAAATCTTTGAAAATATATTGAAGGGAAAAGGTGAAAAAGCCCAAAACGAAGTGGTCATTGCCAATGCGGCGGCGGCTTTGGTGACAGCCCGTGAAGGATTGAGTTTCACCGATGCGGTGCTTGAAGCAGAGGAGGTTTTACTGAGTGGCAAAGCTCTCAACGTGTTCAATGGCCTCGTCAATCCCCAAACTACCATTTCATTAGCTTAATCATTGATTATGAATATTTTAGAAAAAATCATTTCGGACAAGTATAAGGAAGTTGAGGAGAAAAAAAGCCTTACTCCCGTGAAATTGCTTGAAAAAAGCACTTTTTTCTTTGGCCCTACGGTGTCTATGAAAAAGTATGTCACCCATCCGGACAAGTCCGGCATCATTGCAGAATTCAAGCGAAAGTCTCCTTCCAAAGGCTGGATCAATGCTTCGGCCTCTGTTGAGCAAGTTAGCATCGGCTACATGCAGGCAGGCGCATCGGCTTTGTCGATATTGACCGACAAGGAATACTTTGGCGGCACCAACGAGGATCTCAAAATCGCCCGAAAATTCAATTTCTGCCCCATTCTCCGAAAGGACTTTGTGGTGGATGAATACCAAATCTTAGAAGCCAAATCCATCGGTGCGGATTGCATTTTGCTGATTGCGGCAGCTTTGGAACCGGAAAAACTCAAATCATTGGCCTATTTCGCCAAGAGCTTGGGCCTCGAAGTGCTAATGGAAGTGCATGACGGAGAAGAATTGGACCGCAGCCTTTGTGATGGATTGGATTTGGTGGGCGTGAATAACCGGAACCTCAAAACTTTCGATGTTTCTTTGGATACTTCTCTGCAGTTGGTTGAGCGGATTCCCTCCCAATTTGTCAAGGTGTCAGAGAGTGGAATTTCCGAACCAAAAACCTTGGTTGAGTTGAAAAAAGCGGGTTTTGATGGTTTCCTTATAGGGGAAAACTTCATGAAGTCCAGCCGTCCGGAGCAGGCTGCCTATAATTTCATCAAGGAATTTAAAAAATTAGCTGAAAACGAACTTTCAGAAGCCTAATGGAACTCAAAGTCTGTGGCATGCGGGAACCGGAGAATATCCGACTTCTGATTTCGGAAGTTGATCCGGATTGGATGGGGTTGATCTTTTATTCCAAGTCGCCTCGCCATGTCTCAGATGAAAAAGCTGTTGAACTGAAAGCGTCTCCAGTCAAGAAAGTCGGAGTATTTGTCAATGAAACAGTGGAGGAAATTCTCAAAAAAGTGGACCAATTTGGCCTTTTGGCAGTTCAGCTTCATGGAAAAGAATCCGTAGAATTTGTTAAAGACCTTTCTGAAAAAACCGATGTAGAACTCTGGAAAGTAGTTTCAGTAGGAGACGAGATCGATTGGAAAAGTCTGGAAGGCTACCTGCCTTTTGTGAGCAGGTTTCTCTTCGATACCGCTACAGCGGCCCATGGAGGTTCGGGAAGACGATTTGACTGGAAAGTTTTGGAAACTTATCCCTTCGATAAAGGCTTTCTACTGAGTGGCGGGTTGGATGAAGAGAGTGCTGAAGAAGTCTTGGCTTTGCGACAGCAAATTCCACAACTCCAAGGTGTGGATCTCAACTCCAAATTTGAGGATGCTCCCGGTCTAAAAAACATTGAAAAACTAAAGCGATTCAAAAAGAATCTCGATAAAAATTAAATCAAAGTTTGTGGGTTTGAGGCGTCAATAATGCTTAACCCTTAACTTTTAACCATTAACTAAAGCTCATGATACGTGTAGATGAAAAGGGATTTTACGGAAAGTTTGGCGGGGCGTATATCCCCGAAATGCTCCATCCGAATATTGAGGAGCTGAGGGATAACTACGAGGCGATTGTGGCAAGCCCGGAGTTCCAGCAGGAGTTTCAGACCTTGTTGAGGGACTTTGTGGGGCGTCCGACACCGCTCTATTTCGCCAATCGTCTTTCTGAGAAATACGGCGCTAAAATCTACCTCAAGCGGGAAGACCTCTGCCACACCGGCGCGCATAAAGTCAATAATACAGTAGGGCAAATCCTTTTGGCCAAAAGACTGGGTAAAAAGCGGATCATCGCCGAAACCGGTGCCGGTCAGCATGGGGTAGCGACTGCGACGGTTTGTGCCTTGATGGGCATGGACTGCACGGTGTACATGGGCGAGTTGGATATTCAGCGTCAGCGTCCCAATGTGGAGCGGATGCGAATTCTCGGTGCCAAAGTCGTGCCCGCGACTTCCGGCTCCAAAACCCTCAAAGACGCCACCAACGAGGCCATGCGTGCTTGGATCAACAATCCTGTGGATACCCATTACATCATCGGTTCAGTTGTTGGTCCGCATCCCTATCCGGAGATGGTGGCTCGATTCCAGTCTGTGATTTCGGAGGAAATCAAATGGCAACTGAAGCAAAAAGAAGGACGTGAAAATCCAGATGCGGTCATCGCCTGTGTAGGTGGTGGATCGAATGCGGCAGGAGCTTTTTACCACTATTATAATACACCTGAAGTGCGCCTGATCGCAGCCGAAGCAGCTGGTTTGGGAATCAGTTCGGGGAAATCCGCAGCTACCACTGTTTTGGGTACTCCGGGTATTTTGCACGGATCCAAAACTATTCTGATGCAAACCGAAGATGGGCAAGTGGTGGAGCCGCATTCCATTTCCGCGGGTCTTGACTATCCGGGAATTGGGCCGGTTCACGCACATTTGTTTGACATCGGAAGAGCGGAGTTTGTGGCTGTGGAGGATGAAGACGCGATGAAAGCGGGAATTCTGCTCAGCCGTACAGAAGGAATCATCCCGGCTATTGAGACTGCCCACGCGATCCATGCCTTGAACATGATCGAATACCGAAAAGACGACGTGATTGTGATCAACCTTTCCGGAAGAGGGGACAAGGACCTGGAGACGTATATCAAGTGGGGAGGATATTAATGAAAGTCCGATGTCGGATGTTGGATGACCGATGTCTTACTAGTGTCAAACATCGGTCAACGGACATCGGACATCAAACAACAAAGAAATGAACAGAATTCACTACTTATTCAATACCAAACAGGATCGGGTGCTCTCGATCTACTTTACGGCGGGATTTCCCAAGCTGGAGGATACCATTCCGGTCATGGAGGCCATTGAGGCGGGAGGTGCTGACATTATCGAAATCGGGATTCCGTATTCCGATCCGATAGCCGACGGTCCCACGATCCAAGACAGCAATATGATTGCACTTGAAAACGGGATGAGCATGAAAAAGCTCTTTGATCAACTCAAAGGTTTCCGTGCCAAAGTTCATCTTCCGGTGGTCTTGATGGGATATCTGAATCCGATCATGCAGTTTGGGATGGAGGAGTTTTGCAAAAAGTGCAAGGAAGTCGGAGTGGACGGACTTATTGTTCCTGACTTGCCTATGCAGCAGTATTTGGATGAATACAAAAGCCTTTTTGACTCTTACGGCTTGGTCAATACCTTTTTGATCTCTCCACAGACTTCCGAAAAGCGTATCCGGGAAATCGATGAAAACACCGAAGGATTTATCTACATGGTGTCTTCCCATTCGATTACGGGAGCAAAGGCAGATATTTCGGAAGAGCAAATCGCCTATTTCGAGCGGGTAAAAGCCATGAACCTCAAAAATCCCCGACTGATCGGTTTCGGTATTTCCGATGCACAGACCTTCACGACCGCTTCTAAATACAGTAATGGAGCGATTATCGGTTCGGCATTTATCAAAAAGATCAAAGATGCTCAAAACCTCAATCAGGATATCCAAGACTACATTCAGTCAGTTATTCGATAGGAACTTTTCCAAAGTTTCAAACTTTGGTAAAGTTTCAACTCGACTCACAATGGCGTAAATCAAAAATCGTAATTCGTACTTCCCCATGATTATCCAACTTCAACCCGATATCACCGATTCCCAAAAAGAAAAACTGATCTCCAAAGTCAATGAGATCGGCTATAAGACTACCGAGGTCAAAACCCAACTTGGCGACTACATCATCGGTATCGGCAAAAATGAATTTGACATCCGCCGCATCGGTCAAATGGACGGCATTCAGGACATTCACATCGTCTCGGACGAATACAAGCTCGTGTCCAAAAAGTGGAAAGCCAAGCCTACGTCGGTCGATCTGGGCGATGGTGTTTTTATCAAAGACGGGGAAATGGCCATCATCACCGGCCCTTGCTCCATCGAGTCCGAAGAGCAGATCCGCAAAGTTGTCAACCACTGCGTGGAAAATGGCATTACCATGATGCGTGGCGGGGTGTTCAAGCCTCGAACTTCTCCCTATGCTTTCCGAGGCATGGGCATCGATGGCCTGAAATTGTGGCATTCCATCGCATCCGAAGCCGGGGTGAAGATCGTCACCGAAGTGATGCAGACTTCCCAAATCGAGGAAATGTACCCTTACGTGGATATTTACCAAGTTGGCGCTCGAAACTCCCAAAACTTCAATTTGCTTGACGAACTCGGGAAAGTGGACAAAGCGGTTATGATCAAGCGGGGGATCTCCGGAACGATCGAGGAATTGCTTCAGTCGGCGGAATACGTCTTTTCCGGAGGAAATGAAAAACTGATCCTCTGTGAGCGAGGCATCCGAACTTACGAACGCGCTTCCCGAAATACGCTGGATCTCAATGCCATTCCGATCTTAAAAGCCAAATCTCACTTGCCGGTAATCGTCGATCCTTCCCATGGTATTGGAATTCGAGCCTATGTGCCGCAGATGGCATTGGCAGGAGTCATGGCCGGTGCAGATGGTATCATCTATGAGTCGCATGAAGTTCCTGAGAAAGCTTACTCTGATGGACAGCAAACCCTGGACTTTGCCCAAAGTGCAAGATTAGCAGCATGGATTAGAGAGATTTTCGCGAAAAGGAAAACTTTCGAGTTGCTGTAAAGAGACCTTATTTGAAAGTATATCAGAAACTTTGAGTTTTTGATTACGTACGGAAAAAAGTACATTTGGAAAAACTCCGTAACTATGAAAGTGGTGAATTACACTGACTTGAGAGTCAATTTGAAGAAATGGTTTGATTTGGTCGTAGATGATTTGGAAGAGGTCATCATCAAGCGAAAGGACAATAGAGATCTGGTCTTGATTTCCTTGGACGAATACAATGCGCTCAAGGAAACCAGCTATTTGCTCTCCGGAAAAAACCGTGAGGTTTTGATGAAATCACTGGAGGAAGCGAAAGCTGGGAAGGTGGTTGAAAAATCACTGATTGAGGAATGAGAATCACTTGGACCGTCACCGCTTGGGAGGATTACCTGTATTGGCAGATGATCGACAAGCAAAAACTCAAGCGGATCAATGAACTGGTAAAAGCCATTCTTAGAGAGCCATTTAAAGGAATCGGCAATCCAGAGCCGCTAAAGCATGACCTTCAAGGCTATTGGTCAAGGAGAATTGATGGGGAGCACCGATTGGTTTATTCTTATCAAAATTCAGAATTGTTGATTATTGCCTGTCGATATCATTATTGAAGGCTAAGAAAATATTGGACTTTGCTCAAAGTGCAAGACTAGCCACTTGGATCAGAGAGATTTTCGCGAAAAGGAAAACTTTTGACCTTCTGTAAAAAACTATTGTACCTAGTCAAAACCCTGCTTAACTTCACCGCATGAATCCGACACCGAGAACCTACGTGCATCATTCTTATCACTTCCTCCAATGAGGGATAGGAATGACTTTGGTTTTTGCTGAAGATATAAAAAGGCCTATTCCGTAACCGGTTTAGGCCTTTTCTGGTTTTAGAGTTAAAATCAACAGTTATAAACCCAAATAGATAATGAGTAACCAAGCCAAAAACTGGGTCTTTTCTGACCCGAGACTGAAAGAAATGAGGCAGGATTACGCTGCATACACCGAGGAGGATTTTAAAGTATGGAAGATTCTCTTCGAAAGGCAGATGCCCAACCTACCCAAGGCAGCCTCCAAGGCCTATTTGGAAGGGGTGAAGACCGTGAATTTTACCGCCGATCGCATTGCCAATTTTGAGGAACTAAACGAGATCCTTTTGAAAACTACCGGATGGGCTGTGCAGGTTGTCCCAGGTCTGATCGATGACGATTTGTTTTTCGGATTGCTGAACAACAAGCGTTTTCCTTCATCCACTTGGCTCCGCAAAATGGAACAGCTCGACTACCTCGAGGAACCGGACATGTTTCACGATGCCTTTGCCCACATGCCGCTGCTGACCAATCAGCACTATGTGGATTTTCTGGAAAAACTCAGCGGAATTGCGTTGAAGCACATTCAGGACCCTTGGGCGATTCAGTTGCTGAGCCGGATTTATTGGTTTACGATTGAGTTTGGATTGATTCGGGAAGATGGAGAATTGAAGGTTTATGGAGCTGGGATTTTGAGTTCGGCGGGAGAGACGAAATTTTCGCTTTCTCAAGAGCCGAAGCATTTCCCCTACGATGTTCGCCACATCATGAGTACCGAATACTGGAAAGATCGCTTCCAGGATAAATATTGGGTGATCAACAGCTACGAGCAGCTTTTCAATTCACTTCCTGAGATTGAGGAAGTGTTGGAGGAGATGCTGGCTGAGAAAGAAGCAAGAAGCTAGATACAAGACACAAGAAAACGGTTGGATGTCGGATGACCGATGTCAGATGAAATTCATCGGACACCGGACATCGGACACCTGACTTCAACAAATGAAAATAGCAGTAATCAAATACAACGCGGGCAATGTTCAATCGGTCCTCTATGCCTTGGAGCGATTGGGGGCGAATGCGGTTTTGACGGATGATCCTGAGGAAATCCACGCGGCGGACAAGGTGATCTTTCCCGGGCAGGGTGAAGCGAGCTCCGCCATGACCTACCTCAAAGCCCGTCAACTTGATCAGGTGATCAAGGATATCAAGCAGCCCTTTTTGGGGGTTTGCTTGGGTTTGCAGTTGCTTTGCGAGCACTCCGAGGAAAATGACACCGAGTGCTTGGGGATCTTTCCGGTGAAGGTAAAGCGCTTTATTCCGGAGAATTCACAGGAATTCAAAGTTCCGCATGTGGGCTGGAATGAACTCGAAAATCTTGCTGACAACGTGTTGCTGAAGGACCTTCCCGATTCGAAGTTCCTGTACTACGTGCACAGCTACTACGCTGAGTTGAGCGAAGCTACAATTGCCACGACGCATTACATTCATGACTTTACCGCCATTCTTCATCGGGATAATTACTGGGCGATTCAAGCCCACCCGGAGAAAAGCAGTACGGTGGGGGAGAAGTTGCTGAGTAATTTTCTGAGTATTTGAAAAACCCTTCGACTCCGCTCAGGGTGACGATGTTCAGTTGTCAGGTCGAGCGGAGTCGAGACCCAAATAAAAATCCCTCAAACCTTAAATCCCGCAAGTCTTGTGTCTTAGGTCTTGCATCTAAAGTCTTACTATGTATATCATTCCCGCCATCGACCTCATCGGAGGCAAGTGCGTTCGCCTCAGTCAGGGCGATTACAGCAGCAAGAAAGAATACCACGACGATCCGCTCGAAATGGCCAAGCGCTTTGAAGGCGCAGGGATTACTCGCTTGCATTTAGTGGATTTGGATGGTGCTAAAGCTAAAAAAATCATCAACGGTGATGTTTTGGAGCGAATTTGTGCGGGAACGAGTCTTCAGGTGGATTTTGGTGGAGGAATTCAGGCCAATGCCGAGATTGAAAAAGCTTTCGTCCTTGGTGCTAAGCAGGTGACTGGAGGAAGCATCGCTGTGAAAAATCCTACCCTTTTCGACGAGTGGATTACGAAGTATGGTTCGGAAAAAATTATCCTCGGTGCCGATGCTAAAAATAAGAAAATCGCCGTGGGCGGTTGGGAAGAGACCACATCCGTGGAATTGATTCCTTTTATCCAAAGCTATTTCGACAAAGGAATCCGCTATGTGATTTGCACCGATGTGGCCAAAGACGGCTTGCTCCAAGGGCCATCGGTAGACTTATACCGTGAGATTTTGCAGGAAATTCCAGAGTTGAAACTGATTGCCAGCGGAGGTGTGTCTTCAGTCAAAGACTTGGAAGAACTGGAGAAAGTCGGGGTTTACGGAGCGATTGTAGGCAAAGCCTATTACGAGGGAAGAGTGACGCTGGAGGAATTGGCAGCCTTTTGATTTACGATTTACGAATGACGATTTACGACACTTTGGAGAACCTCAAACCTGAAATCCAAAGGTCAAGACTTCCTTTTATATGATTGAAGTTCAAAATAATGTCGTATATCAAAAATCGTAAATCCTAAATTTTCCAATACCGAACCTCGAATAAAGAATTAAGAAGTTATTGAATAGCCAATCATGTTAACCAAACGAATCATCCCTTGCCTCGATATCAAAGACGGCCGCACGGTTAAAGGGGTCAATTTTGTCCAGCTTCGGGATGCCGGTGATCCGGTCGAGTTGGCCAAAATCTACTCGGACGAAGGGGCGGACGAACTCGTCTTTTTGGATATCACCGCGACGGTAGATAAGCGAAAAACCCTCGCCGAATTGGTAACCAAAGTGGCCAAGGCGATCAATATTCCATTTACCGTAGGAGGAGGAATTTCCACCGTGGAGGACGTGAAGGTGCTTTTGGCAGCTGGAGCGGATAAGATTTCCATCAACTCCGCAGCAGTGAAGAATCCCGGAGTGATTGACGAAATGGCCAGAGAATTTGGTTCGCAGTGTGTGGTGGTGGCCATCGATACCCGAAATGTGGATGGATTAGATTTTGTTCATACCCATGGTGGTAGAAAACCCACTTTACTCAGAACTCAAGCTTGGGCTCAGGAGGTAGCGGATCGGGGTGCGGGAGAGATTTTGCTTACGTCCATGGATCATGATGGGACCAAGGCGGGTTTTGCCAATGAACTGACTGCGGAGATTTCATCAGCTTTGTCCATTCCAGTGATTGCTTCGGGCGGAGCCGGAAATATGCCGCATTTCAAGGATGTGTTTACCTTTGGAAAAGCAGATGCGGCCTTGGCGGCGAGTATTTTCCACTTCAAGGAAATCGGAATTCCGGAGTTGAAGGAATATTTGATTGGAGAGGGGATTAGTATTAGGAAATAATTGAGAATGTATTAAAGATATGCCCTGCGAGATAAAAATGAAGATATGCTTTGCGAGATAATGAATTAAGAGGTGCAAAGCGAGATAGCCGCTTAACAGCGAATTACATATCTCAGCTTTAGCCTTATCTTTTAAAATATCTGCGCAGCTATCTTATTGTATTTCAAAGAAATAGAAAACATGAACATCGACTTTACTAAAATGAACGGCCTGATCCCGGCCATTGTCCAAGATGCTGTGACAGGCAAAGTCCTGATGCAGGGCTATATGAATGAGGAAGCTTTGGCTAAAACGCAGGAGACGGGAATGGTGACTTTTTTCTCCCGTAGCAAAGACCGTCTGTGGACCAAAGGAGAGACTTCAGGCAATTTTATGGAGTTAGTATCAATCGCGGTGGATTGTGACGGAGATTCGATTTTGGTGAAAGCCAATCCCAAAGGTCCCGTGTGCCACACAGGAGCAGACACTTGTTTTGCTGAAATCAATGCATCGAAAACAGGCTTTATTGATCAACTCCGTTCGATCATCAAAGACCGAAAAAACAATCCCTCTGATAAATCGTACACCGCTTCCCTTTTTGCCAAGGGCATTAATAAAGTAGCTCAAAAAGTAGGGGAGGAAGCAGTGGAAATTGTGATCGAAGCGAAAGACAACAACAAGGAGCTATTTTTAGGCGAGGCAGCCGATCTGCTTTTTCACTACCTCGTACTGCTCGAAGCCAAGGGTTATGAACTGGACGAAGTGATGGAAGTACTGATTAAGCGGCACAAAAAATAATTGTATGAAAGGTCTCACTAATGTGACCTTTTTTAATTCACCGAAATTCCCCCATCAATCGTAACTGCAGCACCCGTCATCCAACTGGATTCTTCAGAAACCAAAAACAGAGCAAGGTTAGCGATATCTTCTGGTGTGCCTAGGCGCTTAATCAAGGTCGAGTTGGCAGTCTGCTGAACGATGGTGTCGGGGTTTTCAAAAGCCTTGGCCGAATCCCAAATCAATGGAGTATCCACCGGCCCGGGACAAATCGCATTGACTCTGATTTTTGGCCCGTAATCTAGAGCCATTTCCTTGACAAGGGCCACCAAAGCGGCTTTACTGGCATTGTAGGCTGCATGGTTGGGAAAAGACTTAAAGGCTGCAATTGAGCTATTGACCAGAATTGTCCCTTTTCCAGCTTTGAGCATTTCCGGGATCGCATAGTGGCAGAGATAAAAGACGGAGTTGAGGTTGGTGGCTACTGTCTCGTTCCATTCCTCAAACGATAGGTCAGTCACTGAACCCAAACCCAATTTTCCGGCATTGGTGGAAATGATATCAATTTTCCCAAAATGATCTAAAGTAGCTTGGACCAATTGGCGGTTGACGTCTGGGCTAGAAACATCACCTGGGATAAAAACCGCTTTTTTTCCTCCTTGATTCAGCTCAGCTTCTAAACTTTTTCCTCGAGATTTATCTCTTCCACTCAGAATTACCTGAGCACCTTCCTGTACAAAACGGGTTGCAATAGCTTTTCCCATTCCGCTAGTGGCGCCTGTGACGATAGCTGTTTTTCCTTGGAGTTTCATAAGTAAGTTTTGGTTTTGATTTGGGTCAAAGCCTGAATTTATCTTATTTGAATCTGAAATCCCTTTCCTATGAAAAATCTATACATTTTCACTTTCCTTTTCCTTACTCTTTTCTCTTGTGCGGAAAAAGAAAAACCACTTCCCCGTATCGCGATTGCAGGAATTGCCATAGAGTCGAGCACTTTTTCACCGGCTGTTACTGAAGAATCGGCCTTTAAAGCCAGAGTGGGAGAGGAGGTATTTACTTATTATCCTTTTATGGAAAAAGATTCCTCCACCCGCGCCCGCGCACAGTGGTTTCCGACCCTTCGAGGCCATGCGATTCCCGGAGGGATAGTGAGCAAGGAGGCGTATGAATCATTATTGGGTAAAACGGTGGACATGCTGAAGCAAAATCTCCCTTATGACGGGCTGTTTCTGGATATCCACGGCGCGATGAGTGTGGTCGGATTGGACGATCCGGAAGGGGATATGATTGCCCGAATTCGGGAAGTAGTCGGTCCTGAGACGATCATTTCCACGTCCATGGATTTGCATGGGAACGTATCAGAGCGGCTGGCAGGACATTCCGACTTGATTACTTGTTACCGTATGGCCCCTCATGAAGACGCGATCGAATCCAAAAAGAGGGCTTTGGTCAATCTTTTGGATCGAATCGAAAGTGGAAAAGGCAAGCCGAAATACAAGGCTTGGATTCCTGTGCCGATTTTGCTTCCTGGTGAAAAGACAAGCACTCGAATCGAACCGGGAAAAGGCCTTTACGCCAAAGTGGACCCAGAAACCAAAAAAGAAGGCGTGATCGATGCCGCAATCTGGATTGGATATGCTTGGGCCGACGAACCTCGAAATCATGCCGTGGTAATGGTTACCGGTGATGATGAAAAGCAAGTAAAAGAGAGTGCCGAATACCTTGCAAAAAGCTTTTGGGATGTCCGAAATCAATTTGAATTTGTGGCACCGGTTGCCTATTTGGATGAAAGCTTGGAAATGGCGCTGAAAAGCGAGAAGAAGCCTTTTGTGATCTCGGACATGGGTGATAATCCTACTGCCGGTGGTGCGGGTGACGTGACTTGGACGCTGACCGAACTTCTGAAAAGGCCTGAATTCAAATCCGAAATAGGCCCTGAGTTGATTTATGCTTCGATCCCGGGACCGGATTTGGTTGCTAAAGCAAAAACTGCAGGAATCGGAAATAGGGTGGAAGGTCTTGCCGGCGCGATGGTGGATAACCGCTTTGCTCCTCCAGTGTTACTGAAAGGAAAAGTCTTGTCCATCAATGAAGGAGACCAAGATGCCAAGACGGAGGTAGTCGTGCAGGTGGGTTCACTGAAGATCATCGTGACCGAAAAGCGCAAGCCTTATCATTATGTGAAGGATTTCACCGAACTGGGACTTGATCCGGCCAATACTGATATTCTGGTAGTGAAAATCGGGTATTTGGTGCCCGAACTGTATGATCTTCGTGGAGATTGGGTCATGGCTTTGACGCCGGGTGGAGTAGATCAGGATTTGGAAAGACTGGGCTATAAGCGAATCAAGCGGCCTATGTTTCCTTTGGATAAGGATATGCCCGAACCTGATTTAAGCGTGAAGTGGATACCGAGTTCAAGTGATTTTGAAGATTGAAAAAATGAATGCCTGAGACAACATGTTTCAGGCTTTTTTACTGTTTTTGTCCCGCAGATTAACGCAGAAAAAATCACAGATTTTCACAGATTTTTATTTTCAAAGTATGATCAGTTTTTTATCAATCAGAATTCCGATTCTTGAAAAAAACTAATACTCCACACTTTAATTGAGTTATTCCAAACATCGGTCAGCCCACATCGGACATCCGTCAGTTTTCATCTTAGCTTCTCATTATTCTTATGCCGATCCAGATCCCGGATGTTCTTTTTCTCAAAGTTTTTCTCCAAAGCTTTGGTCAGATCAACTCCCGTTTGATTGGCTAGGCAGATCAACACCCACAGTACATCGGCCATTTCATCTCCGAGGTCTTTCCCTTTGTCTGATTCTTTGAAGGACTGTTCCCCGTAGGTTCGCGACATGATTCGGGCCAGTTCACCAACCTCCTCCATGAGAATGGTCATGTTGGTAAGTTCGTTGAAATAGCGTACGCCAACGGTTTTGATCCATTGATCCACGAGTTCTTGGGCTTGGGCGATAGTGAGGTTTTTTTCCATAATTTCAGTCTTGTTTTCAAAGATAAAAATCCCAGCCTCAATGATGAACCCTAAACCTACTTCCGTCGAAGAATACTTTTCTTGGTTTCCTCCCGATATTCAAGCCAAACTCCAGCAAATCCGGGAGACATTAACCGCTGCATTGCCAGAGGCAAAAGAGGTGATCAGCTACCACATGCCAGCCTTCAAGACTTCGGAAGTATTGGTCTATTTTGCTGCCGCAAAAAGTCATGTGGGCTATTATCCGACCAACTCCGGAGTGGAGGAATTCAAAAAGGAATTGACCGAGTACGTGACTTCCAAAGGTGCCATTCAGTTTCCTTATGATCGAGAATTGCCACTTGATCTGATCGCTCAGATTGCTCAGTTTAGAGCCGAAGAGGCAAAGTTTCGGGCGGAATTAAAAAAGAAGCGGTAAGCCAAAATCCGTTTCAGTTCTACCAAAAATGCATCCAATTCAGCTTTGGTATTATAAACATGTGTGGAAACTCTGACGGCATTTACCTTTCCCTCATGGACCAGTCGGATACGGAAACCCGCCTTGCCCAATTCCGCGCCACAGGCATTGAAATCCATGTCTTTTGGTCGAAATGAAATGACCGAAATGCGTGATTCCTTCTCTTCGGGGGTCAAGATTTCAAGTTTTGAACCCAATTCAGTAAGGCCGTCAAAAAGGTATTGATTCAATTCTTTGACCCTTTTTTCTACTTTTTGCTTACCAATCTGGCTATGGAAGTCAGCAGCAGCAACCATGCCGACTGCCAAGGTTTTGCTTTGAGTTCCATAGTCAAACCGTCTGGCTGAAGGCACATAACCCTTGAATTCGGGAGGATTTACGGTCATATCCCAACCGATGTCTGAGTGTCCACCGATCATGACGGCTTTGAGCTTTTCCAAAGCATCTTCTCTCACAAAAAGAAAAGCTGTACCGCTCGGCCCCAGCATCCACTTGTGAAAGCAGCCTGCATAAAAGTCACAGCCCAAATCATACAAGTCTAAATCAAAGGTTCCTGCTCCATGAGCTCCATCAATTGCAGTCAGAACCCCCTTTTTCCGAGCTATGCCACAGATTTCTTTGATCGGAAAAACCAGTCCGGTTGTACAGGTAACATGGGGTATTGCGATAACCTTGGTTCGAGGATTAATCAGTTTTTGAACCTCAGTCAGATTTTCAGCTTGAGTGGATTTGGGTTCGAAGGTTCGAATAACAATTCCTTCCAATTTAGCCCGATTAAGCCATGGGAGGGCATTTCCTGCATGTTCGTGTGTAGTCAAAATTACTTCATCCCCAGCCTTCATAGGCACACCCCAAGCCATGATGTTGATTCCTTCGGTGGTATTGTGGGTGATGGAAAATTCGGTCGGTTTTATCCGAAAGAACTCGGCCAACTTTACGCGTTCCTGATCGGAGTTGCCATATTCTCCTGAAGTATTGATTTGAAGGCTGCTCACTTCCATAGCTTGGAGCACAGAAAAAGGAGCAGGACCAAAGGTGCCATTATTGAGATAGACCCGATCTGAAGTCAGGGGAAATTGCCTTCTCAGTTCAGTCCAAAAATCTTCTCCCTGAAAACTTGGAGAAGGAAAAGGAGGGATGACTTTAGTAGGTAGATCAAAGCTGGAGAGGGCCGGAATAGCCATTCCCAAGCCTAGTTGCTGAATAAAGTTTCTTCTGGTATTCATAAGTGCGGGCGAATAACAGAAAAATAAGAAAGGGTATCCTGATATCTGTCCCGCTTGTCAAAAATTGGCTGGGGTAATTATGGGAATTGAGGAATTGAAGTAGAACAGCTTCAAAATTTCAGTAAAACAAATTTTTGAACAATAGTTAAAAATTTGTTTTTGGATGAAAAACCCTGTCTGGATCTAAATAAGAAAGGATCTTTTTATCAAGAGTCCAGAGCTTAAGATCATTTTCTATCGTGCATAGAATCAAAATAGCATCTATCAGGCCTATCCCTTTTTCGATTAATCGATTTTGCTGGGAATAAACGCCTGCCTTAAAAATCAACCCAGGGCTATCCAAAAGCTTCATATTTGCAAAGAAAGCCAGAATAATCTCCAATTCACGTTTGCTTTTGGCCCCTTGGGCTAGTTCGGCAAAAACAACCTCCAGACTGTAGGCCATGCCCAAATCGATCAACTCCAACCCTGGATCGATATAATTTCTTTTTCCCCGGAAATATTCAATCCAAACCGAGGTGTCGATCAGGACTCCGTTCATTTCCTGTTTTGCTCGCGTAAGTAAGCAGCTCCGTATTCAAACTCTAGGGGCTCGGCAACCATCTGCTCCGAGAAATCTCGAATCTTCTTTTTTGACAAATATTCCTTAATAGCGATGCGCAATCCTTCGGTTATGTTTTTTGCGCCGGATTCTCTGACCAATTCTTCGATCAGCTCATCTTCGATTATTGCGGTGACTTTCATAGGTTTATATTTTTTTACAATTATACGAAGAGCTATCGTATGTAAAAATTATAATTCAAAAATTCTATCCACATTTTCCGGAATATCTTCTTGATAGTGACTCACATAGATGAGTGTGATCGGCGTGAGCTCGAGGATTTTCTGGACGGTTTCCCGGAAAATCACCCGCTGTCGTTCATCCATTCCTTGAGAAGCTTCATCCAGAATCAGCAGTTTTGGAGCTTTGATCAGTGCTCTAGCCAAAAGCGTCCAGCGTTGTTGCTCTAAGGGAATCCGCTGGATGGGAAGGTTTGCAAATGTCTCCAACTGAAAGAGTTGAAGCCATTGATTTGCTTTTGACTCTTGTTCAGCAGTGGTTTTTTTGAATAAACCCATGGTATCAAAAAAGCCGGAAAGGATCACTTTTCGCACGGTTTGATTGGCAGGGAAAAAACGAACCAGTTCGGGTGCTACGAATCCGATGGGTCGTTTAAGTTCCCAAATACTTTCTCCGCTTCCTCTTTTTCGGCCAAAAAGCCAGAAATTTTGGGAGTAGGCTTGGGGATTTTCTCCGATCAGAAGGCTGATTAAAGTAGATTTTCCGGTCCCGTTTTTACCTTTGAGTTGCCATCGTTCACCAGCATTTACCTGCCAGTTGACTTGGTCAAGAATGGTCTTTTCTCCATATCGAATACTCACGTTTTCCAGTCGGATAACCTTATTTTCTGCCTTAGGAAATTCCTCCAAAAGTACTTTCATGACATCAAGATTCCATGGTAAATCCAGGTTTTGACCTTTATTTAAAGAGTAGTTTTCTCGTTCCCAAACCTCCATTTTTCCATCGGATTTTAGCTCCCCCACATGCGAGATTCCTTCAGGAATTTCTGGTGAAGATGTGGTGATCAATACATGGATTCCTTCTGAAATGATGGCCTGAAGAAAGTCTCCAAAAGCCGCCCGACTTTCCTGATCCAGTCCAGTCATGGGTTGATCCATGAGGTAGATTTTGGGTTGTCGAAGCAGGCCCAAAGCCAAGGCCAAGCGTCGGGTTTCCCCGTTGGAAAGCTTCAAAATAGAGGAGTCCAAAAGGGGAGTGAGACGAAGCAATTTCGCTACTTTTTCGAGGTTCCAAGTACCGTTAATAGGAGTGGAATTTTCTTCTAAATATTCCCTGACAGTAGCCGCTTCATCCGCTTCCGAGCTATTGAATCGCTGTTGAAAATAGAAGTTTTGGAGGTTGGATTTGTTGCGAAATCGGTACTGTTGTGAGACGTACGCAATCAAATCTCTGTAGCTGTGAACGATCCCTTCCTCGGTTTTTTGGGAGATGTATTCGACAGCAAATTGCCTCAGAATTCTCCCTTCCGGTAGGTGGGTAGTGCCTCTCAAGGTTTCTAAAAATACAGTCAATTCCCTGCCAGAATCTCCCGTGATCGCCCAGTGTTGGCCTTCATTCCAAGTGAAATTGAGCTGATCAAAAGTAGCTTTTCCCAAGTAATTCACGTGGGCGTTTTCGATTTGAATCAGAGTTTTGGAAGTCAAGGGCTTAGGTTTTGAGATGCTTAGCTAATGTAATCGCTTTTAGCTTGATTATGAAAAAGTAGGATTATTTGCTTCAAATTGATCTAAAAGTAATGGAATATAAAGAATTGATTAGCAACAATTAAAAAGGCTTTAGCTAACTCGATGCTAAAGCCCTTTTTGCAATCAATCATTCGGATATGGAATGTAAACAAAGCTCGTAAATGCTCCGTCCATGACGAAGAGGCAGCAGAACTCGTCGGGATCTTTGTAGGCTTTTTTAAACTCTTCCAATGCTTCCTCTGCAATCAGTTTTCGCTGGACAAATTCATCTACGTAGGTGATGAAGTAATTCCAGTCCAGATCTTTTTCAGCCTTGCCGATAAAGATTTTTCCGATAGGCTGCATGTCTTTCGAAATCGGGAAAATCGGATAGTCCGAAAATCCCCTGGAGCGTACCTGATAAGAGGCCTCTTTGAGCACATCACAGATCTTGACAAAGTCACTCGTGATCGTGCCAAGGTACTTGCCGCTGAGTTCGGGATCGTTGAAATCTGAGATCATGATTTGAGGGTTAAGCGTACGACATTTTCGACATGGTAGGTTTGTGGAAACATGTCCACTGGCTGAACTTTTTCCACCTGATATTTTTCTCCCAAAAGAGCCAAATCCCGAGCTTGGGTAGCCGGGTTGCAGGAGACATAGACGATGGTCGGGGCCTCGAGTCGGAGAAGCATCTGCACCACCTTTTCATCCATGCCTGCTCGGGGTGGATCGGTGATGATCACATCCGGTTTGGCATGGGTGGAGATGAACTCTTCGTTGAGGATATCCTTCATGTCACCGGCGTAGAAAAGGGTGTTTTCAATGCCGTTGATTTGGGAGTTGAGTTTGGCGTCTTCGATGGCGGCCTCGACATATTCTACCCCGATCACCTGCTTGGCTTGCTTGGCCACAAAGATGGCAATCGTGCCGGTGCCGGTGTAAAGGTCATAGACTACTTCATCACCTTTCAGCTGGGCAAAATCCCGGGCTACTTTGTAGAGTTCATAAGCCTGCTCGGAGTTGGTTTGATAAAAAGACTTTGGACCGATGCGGAACTTCAATCCTTCCATTTCCTCCTCGATGTAAGGAAGACCAGCAAAAGTTACCAACTCCAAGTCATGGAAGGTTTCGTTGCCCTTGGTATTGATGACGTAAAGTAAGGAGGTGATTTCCGGGAAACGACCTTTCAAAAATTCCATCACTGATGAAATTGACTCAGGGTCATTTTCTCCAAACTGAACAATCACCATGGTTTGTCCGGTGCTCGTAGTTCGGATGATCAGGTTACGAAGTAGACCAACCTGATTTCGGATATCGTAAAAGCTGAGATTATTGGTTCGGGCAAATTCGCGAAGTGCATTTCGCACGGCATTGGAGATTCCACCTTGCAGGTAGCAATGCTCGATGTCGATGATTTTGTCAAACATCTTGGGAATATGGAATCCCAAAGCATTTCGCTCAAACTCTTGCCCGGAATTGATTTCTTCCCGGGTCAACCAGCGAGAATTTGAAAAAGTAAAGTCGAGCTTGTTGCGGTAGTATTGGGTTTGGGCCGAACCTAGAATTGGCAAAACTTCAGGAATCGGTACTTTGGCGATCCGCTGAAATTGATCCAAAACTTGCTGTCGCTTGTAGGTCTTTTGCAGGTCGTAGTTGATGTGCTGCCATTTGCATCCTCCGCAGGTGCCAAAATGGGAGCAAAAAGGTTCGATTCGGTCCTTGGAATATTCGTGAAACCGGATGGCCTCGCCCTCCATAAAGGAGCTTTTCCCTTTGGTAATCCGCACATCCACCACATCTCCCGGCGCTACATTGGAGACAAACACCACCTTGCCTTCATGATGTCCGACGCATTTCCCTTCGGAGGCGATGCGCTCGACCAGCAGATTGGTGATGACCTTATTTTTCATTTTTCTCGACATGAGCGCAAAATTAGGGAAAATGAGGCAGAAGACCTTTGGGGTTTTTGAAAACCCCGAAGGTCTAAAACCTGAGTTTAAGAAGAAAATCATATTTTTAGGTTATGATAATCGTTTTGGCTTCAGGTTTTAGTGATAATGTTGAAAGTGAATATCTTTTAAATAGTTGGGATGAGATCGAAGAGGTATTTGACTCGGTTGATTGGAACAAATTCCACATTTTTAGCATGCACTTAGATGAAAAAAATTCACTTGATATTAGTGGAAATACTTCAATTGATGGATTATCAGGGTCGTTGACAAGAGAGGGTAAGATTCACATCATACCAAATGCTCCCGAAAATCTTTCATCAGCCAAATCGATTTTGAAATCATTTTTTGTTAACATAGACGTGACTTATGAAAAATATTTCAAAGAAATTGAAATTCATCCAATTCGCACAAATAGAAGAGAGGATAGATTCTTTCGATGGATAATGGTATTGTTTTTCTCCTCAATTATTTTGATTCCCATTATTTATTTTTCATGGAATGACTTAAAGTTTATAGGTAGAGACTCAGGGTTTTCAAGAGCGAAAGTTATTGAGGTCAAATTGCAAAGTTATGGTGGACGATTTTTTTGGCAAAATGTCAGATATGAATATGCTGTCGATGGGATGTCTTTTACCGGGACTTTTATAGGTGATAAAAGGAAAGGTTACACTAAAGTCGGGGATGAATTCAAAGTCAGATACCTTTTGTCTGATCCGGCTGAAAGTGATGTTATCGGACGTTTTGTAAAGAATGAGGGTAAAAGGGTTAACTCATCTTCTTTGGTCAAAAAGCCTAGAAGGTAATCTGATCCTATATTAAAGAATATCAAATCTGATTTCGATTCAAAATTCCCCTTTGCCTATCTTTGCTCCCAAATTTTACCCATGATTTTCAAAGACAAAGTCGTCGTCATTACCGGTGCCACCTCAGGAATCGGAGAGGCTTGTGCAGAGGTATTTGGTAGGCAGGGTGCCAAAATCGCCATTACCGGACGTAGTTCCCAAAAGCTGGAACAAACCACGCTTAAACTCCGGTCGCAACACATCGAAGTACTTTCCATTCTTGCTGACGCTGGTTCGGAAGCGGATAACCAACGAATGGCTTCCGAAACACTTGCTCATTACGGTCGGATCGATATCCTGATCAACAATGCCGGGATTTCCATGCGGGCGCTGTTTCAGGACTTGGATTTGGAGGTTTTTCGCAAAGTCATGGATACCAATTTTTGGGGAACGGTCTATGCCACCAAGTTTTGCCTTCCTGCGATTTTGGAATCCAGAGGTTCCATCATTGGCATTTCCTCCATCAATGGCTATCGGGGCACGCCTGCCCGCACGGCTTACACAGCGAGCAAATATGCGATGAACGGATTTTTTGAATCCCTTCGAACCGAAGTCATGAAAAAGGGAGTTCATGTATTGGTGGTTGCACCTGGTTTTACCTCCTCTAATATCCGGAATACCGCACTCACGGCTGACGGTTCATCTCAAGGCGAATCTCCCCGCGACGAGTCGAAAATGATGACTTCTGAGGAAGTTGCCGAGCATATTTTGAAAGCTACCCTAAAGCGAAAGCGGGATATTGTATTGACGTCTCAAGGAAAGTTGGCGGTGTTTCTGAATAAATGGATGCCGGGAATTCTCGACGGAATTGTCTATAATCAGATGGCCAAAGAAAAAGACTCGCCTTTTAACTAAATGCCCGAACTCATCTTCCAAACCTATCTGAATCGGCTTACCGATCTGTCTGCCAAAAACAGGTCTTTGTACCTGCCGAAATTGGAGGGAATGGGAATGTTGGATGTTCGGGAGTTTGATTTTTTGACCGGAGATCCAGCCTTTGAGATTCTCAGAAAGTCAATCGAAGGCAAAAAGAAAATCACGCTTTCCCCTGAACTCGACCCGAGGTCAGGCGATGCTAATTTGGTGTCTAAAGCTCTCGCTCGGATAGCTTTTCGGGATCAGCTTACTCAGGAAGAAACCGGTGAGCAAAGTCTGTATCTAGCTTGGTTATTTGCTGAAGGAAAGCTGATCAATGGTCAACTCGTTCGTAGCCCCTTGCTATTGAAACCGGTTCAACTCCACAAGGAAAATGGGGTTTGGATCTTAGTTTCGGAGGAGAATTGGCAGTGGAATCCGGCTTTTTTGCTGGCTTGGAGACATGCCACTGGTCAGCATTTGTCGGAAAGCTTTTCCGATGATCTTCTGGAAAATCAACCGAAGGATGCGCTGGAGTTTCGGACGGCCTTGGCCAAACTAATTACCGAACATTTCGCCATTCAGGTTCAATCCAACCTCCTGGAGGACCAAATCCTTCCTTTCCCCAATTCCCAGATTTCAATCGATCAGGAGCGATTTGCTGAGGGAAAAGTCATTCTAAAGTCCTACGCAGTTTTAGGTCAATTTGCCCAAAAGGGGAGTTTTTTGTTTTCTGATTATGAGCAATTGATTCAGGACCATTCTGAGAGTTCCTTGGAGGTTCTGTTTCAGCATCTTTTCCTTTCTGAGAAAAGAGAAACACCGATTCGAGAGGAGAACCTTTTTCCCGTTTTTCCCCTCGATGCTTCTCAGGAAAGTGCGCTGATCAAAGTTCGTCAAGGGAAAAGTCTGGTGATCCAAGGGCCTCCCGGTACGGGCAAGTCTCAATTGATCGCCAATCTGGTTTCGGATTATATCGCCCGTGGCAATAAGGTATTGGTGGTTTCCCAAAAGCGTGCTGCCTTGGATGTGGTATTTGAGCGATTGGAGAAAGCGGGTTTTGGTCAATTTTTGGGCTTGGTTCATGATTTTCGCGCAGATCAGAAAAACCTTTTTGAAAAAATCAAAAGCCAGATCGAATCGGTGGAGGAGTACAAAAGTCAAAACCGGGGAATCGATGCGATCCAATTAGAGCGGGAACTGAGTCAACTTTCCAAGACTATTTCCAGACTTTCCGGAAAGTTTGAGGAACTGCGAACAGCTCTCTTCGATGAAAAGCCTGCAGGAATTCCAGTCAAAGCCCTTTATCTTCAAGCGAATTTGAATCAACCTGCTTTCTCCCACCCCAAATTGATTCAGTTGGATGTTGAGCAAGCAAAAGGATTTGCACAGGATTTGAGGATTTTTTCAGGGTATCGAAACAGGTTTTTGGGAAGCTTTTGGGAAAAGCGCGTATCATTTTCTGGGGTTCAGCCCTCGGATTTTGCACTGATTTCCGCGGCATTAATTGGTTTGGAAAATCATCGAAAGCAGCTTCCCCAATCCCTTTTTGGTGAGAAATCTAAGCCGTTTTTGAAAGCTATTTGGTCTGATCGGGAGTTTTTGGAAAAAGTTAAAAGGCTTCAATTTTCAATTTCGAAGCTTTCCAATCCTGAGAAAGACATCACCTTCATTTTTCAACCCAAAGAGCAAAAAGCGCTTTCCAAAATTCGAAAGTTTCTGATTCATGCTATCGAGGCATCCCAAGGCTGGAAGTTTGAATTGGGTTCGGATTTGGAAAGCTTGAGCAAGGAATTGGAAGCTTTGATTCCGTTATCGCAAAGTTTTTTTGGGAAGCTTCAGGCCAAGTTTTCCAAGACTAAATTTCCCTTGGCTTTTCAGGCTCTGAGCCAAAATGGCTTGGCTTTTACTACCCAAAGTCTTTTTGATCTTCAGCTAGAATGTAGGTCAAAACTTCAACTTCAGTCAGAATTGGAGGGATTACCAGCTTCTTCCTATATCAAGGTAAGCGGAGAATTTGCCGATGAATTAATCCAAGTCGATAAGCTTTTGACTTGGAAAGCGAATTGGGAGGCAGTTCCGGAAATTCAGGAATTAGTAGACTGGAAAAAGCTTTCCTTTTTGGAGTTTGGATCCGCCTTGAATCAGATTCAAAAATGGTTTGAAGGCTTTTCATTTGATTTGCCATCGTATCGACTTTGGTTGAGTGAAGCGCAGTTTTTGGAATTGATGGAGAAAGGATTGGAAAGCATTTTTCCTGAAAATACACTCAACTGGCCTTCCGTTTTTGCCGAGCTGAAGGGATATGATCAGTTTTTGGAGGGATGGAAATTTCGGGAATTGGGTGAAAGGTTAGTAGAGGATTTTTTCGAATTGAATCTGGATCAACTTATTGAAGCTTTTTGGAATGGTTGGAGACTGACATGGATCGGGGAGATCGAGCGGCAGCATCCGGTCATGTGTGAAATGGGTTCCCTGCGTCTCCGCCATGAAATGGACGAGCTCAAAAATGCCATCCTCGAAAAGCGAAAAAATGCCAAGCATTTGGCCTTGCTTCACCTTCGTGAGCAAGTAGCCGAGCATTTGGAATACAACCGCTTGGGTAATCGGCTGACCTATCGGGATTTGCTTCATCAAGTGAGCAAAAAGCGCCAAAAATGGCCCATCCGTAAGCTGATTGCCGAATTAGGCGAAGAGGTTTTTCGGGTCCTTCCCTGCTGGTTGGGCAGTCCGGAAACGGTCTCAGCGGTTTTTCCGACGGATCAGGTGTTTGATTTGGTGATTTTCGATGAGGCTTCTCAATGTCCTGTGGAACGTGGTTTTCCAGCTATGCTGAGAGGAAAGCAGGTCGTTGTCGCCGGAGACTCCAAGCAACTTCGACCTTCGGATTTTTATCAGGTGAAATGGGAAAGTGAGGAAGAGGGCATGGAATACGAAGCCGAGTCTTTGTTGGAGTTGGCGGCTCATTTCTTTGAAAACCTACAACTGAGAGGACATTACCGCTCAGCTGACCCCGGATTGATCCATTTCTCCAACACCCATTTTTACGGGAATCGGCTAGAAACTCTGCCTGATTATGCCACAGTCAAGGTGGGTAAAACTCCCTTTTCCTGGGAAAAAACCGAAGGTATCTGGGAAAATCAGATCAATCGAATGGAAGCCAATGCCGTCTTGAATCGAGTTGAGCTTATTCGAAAAGAAGCTCCTCAGGACACCATCGGGATCGTAACAGGCAATTATTTTCAGATGGAGTTGATCAGGGAAGAATTGTGGAAAGAAGGTTTTCAGGATGCTTCCATCAAGGTGAGGAATATCGAAAATGTGCAGGGGGACGAATTTGATCAGGTCATTTTGTCTTTAGGCTATGCGCCCAATCGGGTAGGGAAGTTGGTGACCAATTTTGGGCTTTTGGGCAAGTCGGGTGCTGAAAATCGGCTGAATGTGGCGATCACCCGGGCCAGAAAAATGCTGCATGTGATTTCTTCCATTGAGCCTGAGGATTTCCGTCCCGGTCAATTGAGTAATCCGGGTTTGTCCTTGCTTCGGGAGTTTTTGGCTTTTGTGAAAGCGCAAAGCAAGACTCGGAAGATTCCTGCCCCAGAAGTGAAAGTTCCCGGTTTTGAACTGGATTGGAGTTTGAAGAATCAGCTTTTAAATAAAGATGATACTTATTCCAAAGAGATTCCTTCTGCGGTGATGGATTTGATGAAAACTGATTCCGAGGGAAATCAGACTGCGATTTTGACCGACGATCAGCGGTTTTTTGATGCGCCCACGGCAAAGGCTGCGATGGCCTATCATCCGATTTTGCTGGAGGAGAAAGGCTGGAACTGGGAGTGGAAGTGGAGCAGGAATTTTTGAAGTATCAAGTAGCTGGTATCAAGTTTTAGAGACAAGAGACAAGAAGCGAGAGACAAGAGTGACGTGATACTTGAGGGAAGACATAAGATGCCAGACTTTTGGGTCAGCAAGTAACAAAGCTCTATTCTATTTGAGCAAATTTGTTGATATTGTATGATTTTTAATTCAATAAATAAATTTTTAAACCAAAGTGAATGATAAATCATAAATTAATTGTGAATATTGGAAAGTCTTGATTCTTGTGTCTAGTATCTTGATTCTAATTTATGATTGATATTTCATTCATAAAATTGTAAATTTGGATTTAATGAATGATATTTAAGTCATGGATATTGCACAGCTTTCAGATATGGCTATTCTCCGGATGATTGGGGACTTCATCAAAAAGAAGCGGATGACCCTCAATAAGACTCAGGATGAGATGGCTACGGAGGCGGGGATGAGCCGATCTACCCTCAGCCTGCTTGAGCGTGGCGAAAAGGTCCATTTGCTGACCTTGATTCAGGCGCTTCGTGTTTTGGATGAGCTGCAGTTGTTGGAGGCTTTTGAGGTGCGTCAGCAGATCAGCCCCTTGGAGTACATCAAGCTCCAAAAGAAATATCAGCGGCAGCGAGTTCGTAAAATGGATATAGCAGCTGAGCCTCCCCCTTCAGAATGGTAGTCGCAGCAGAAGTTTGGCTTTGGGATCGGCTGGCTGGAGCGATCCTTTGGGATGAGGCGCAGCAGTTGGCAAGCTTTGAGTTTGATCAGGACTTCTTGCGCTCTGGATGGGATATTGCGCCTGTCACCATGCCTTTGAGACAAGGGAAACGACTGTATACCTTTCCGGAGATCCGACGCGGGCGAAATGATGCCTTCGATACCTTCAAGGGCCTTCCCGGACTTTTAGCCGATATGCTTCCTGACAAATACGGCAATCAATTGATCAATACCTGGCTGGTTCAAAACGGTCGCCCTACGGATAGTCTGAACCCTGTGGAGTTGCTTTGTTTTATAGGGAAGCGTGGAGTGGGAGCGCTCGAGATCAAGCCTTCGCTCCGTTCCGAGACCGGCACTTCAAGCACTTTGGAGCTGGACAGTTTGGTAGCGATCGCCAATAAAATCCTGAACACTCGGGAAAGCTTCCAAACCGATCTATCTAAGGAAGAAGAATCTGCCTTGGCCGATATTCTGAAAATCGGAACTTCCGCGGGTGGTGCCCGGGCTAAAGCCGTGATCGCTTTTAACCCCGAAACCGGAGAAGTAAAAAGCGGTCAGGTCAAAGCTCCTGCAGGTTTTTCGTATTGGCTGATCAAGTTTGACGGGGTTACGGACAGTCAGTTTGGAGCCTCGGTAGGCTATGGCCGGGTGGAAATGGCCTATTATCTGATGGCACTTGAGGCGGGGATTGAGATGAATGAATCCCGGATTTTGGAGGAAAATGGACGGGCGCACTTTATGACCAAGCGCTTTGACCGTACGGATGCCGGTGACAAAATCCACATGCAAAGTCTCTGCGGGATGCGTCATTTTGATTTCAATCAGGTGGGAGTATATAGCTACGAACAAGTGTTTGAGACGATGCGGATGTTGAGACTTTCGTATCCGGAAGCGGAACAGATGTTCATCAGAATGGTCTTCAATGTGCTTGCGCGCAATTGTGACGATCATACCAAAAACTTTGCTTTCCTGATGGATCAGAGCGGAAAATGGACTCTTTCACCTGCCTATGATATTTGCCATGCTTATCGACCGGGAAGCTTGTGGGTCAGCAGTCAATCCCTTCAGGTGAATGGAAAACGAGAAGGAATCTCTGACGATGATTTTCTGGAAGTTGCCCGAAAGATGAATATCAAAAAACCGGAGGAGAAGATCGATCGGGTCAGAAAAGCGGTAAAACGATGGAATCAATTTGCGGAAGAAGTCCAGGTGGAGCCCAAACTTAGGGATTCGATTCAGGCTACGCTTTTGGTTTAATTTCCACAGGGATTGGTCAACACCGGAGTCATTTCCTGATTGTAGACATTCATTTTTTTGAGAAAGACCTGCTGAGGGTCAGCTCCATATTGCCGGTCGATTGCCGTGAATTTGTCATAAATCCCTTCAAATATGGCCAATAATCGTTTTTGGCAATCCATGGATTTTTGCTTGGCGTCCCGTTCTCTTGAATCCAGCGAATTGCCCAAAAGTGCTTTTTCATCTTTGAGAATGCTTTCCTTAAGCTCCAGTTTTTGGATTTCCACAAACTCATTTCCTTCAAACATGGCTTCCATGGATTCTTTGGCTGATTCCAGCGAGCCCTGTTTTTTGCTGAAATCTTTGGATTTGCTGATGGCTTTTGATTCTAGGGTTTTACGTTTTTCTAATATCTGCTTTTTGATCTCGGTGATTTCTACCTCGATTTGGGCTTTTCGGACATCATTTCCATTGGAGGAAGCAGTGGCAAGTCGCTGTTGTGCTTCGCGCTCTCTCCGGGCAAGCGCGTCGGCCTCTTTTGCCCGTGCGGCATCCATTTTTTCACCGGTCTCCACGATTTTCTCTTCTATTTTCTGCTGGATAGGGGTGTAATCCTTGCCGTTGAACGTGATATTGACATCCTCGATTTTTTCCAATCGAGAGACAAAATCATCGCTTTCCCAGCCGGTGACCAAGTAGGTTCGGTTTTCGAAAAAGACATATCCGATGCCAAAAGGGCTCAGAATCAGTGCCCTATTTTCCGGATTAATTTGAAAATCCGTGTTTTTGGAAAACCAAGCCAGCATGTGTCCGCCTTCTCCCAGATTCACCCCCTGAAAACTCTCTGAAGGAAACTGGGATTTTTCACCGACATAAGTCTTGTTTCCATCGCGTTCCATGTACTCTTTGAAAAATTCAGGTTCGGATACTTCATCCAAATAGTCGGGCAAGTAGGAAAGCATTTCCCGGGTGATGGAGGAAATTTTGTCGCCGGTTCGCTGCCGGGTGGAATAAGTGAAAAACTCTCCGGTTTCCATTCGAACCGAAAAGTCCATTTCATTGAATAGTGCGGATCCTTTTTGCTGCTTGAGTTGCTCAGCGATGTCCTTGTCGATGGCAATCAGGCCATTTTTGGTATTCATCAAGAAGTAGGAATCGACTTGTACTTCGGAGGTTTTGGCAGTGAAATAGAATTTTTTGTTGAAGAAAAACTCCTGATCGAGGGTGTAAGGGGATTTGAGTGAAATCTCCTGGAGCAAAAACTTGTCTTTATCAGACTTCTCCTTGAAACCCTGTGGCACTTGGGCTTGAGAAAAATGGAAAATCAGGCTGAAAAGCAGGGAAAGGCTGACTCGATTCATGATCAAATTCTTTTTCCCCTAACTAGTAATAGTCTACGGAAATAGCCTGTAAAAACCCGCTAAAATCACATGTATCCCACTAAGCTATAAACAGTGATTCCGATCCATTCTTTAAACAGCTTATGCCAATAAGAAATGGAATCGGCATCTGGAAAGAGCAAGGCCGGTATATCGTATTTTACCTCATGGGAATAGTAATCCACAGGAAAAGTCACCGTTTTCAGTCCTACCTGATCAAAGCATCCCTTGGCCCGATTCATATGAAAAGCAGAGGTGATCAATACAAATTCCTGGTCGGTTGCGATTCCATTTTTCTCCAAAAAGGCCTTGGTAAACTGAGCGTTTTGGGCTGTGTTTTTACTCTGATCTTCGATTAGAATATCCGATTCAGACATTCCGGTCATGAGCAAGAACCTTTGGAGCACTTCCGCTTCCGATTGGGGATTGACCGGATTAAGCCCTTGTCCCCCGGTGATCAGGATTTTTTTGATTTTACCCATGCGGTAGAGCTGGAGAGCATGGGTGATGCGGTCAGCTCCTTTATTGAAAAAGGTGCGGTCGTAGGCGGTTTTACTTAGGTTGGTGACTCCGGTGAGGACGATTCCGATTTCGTGATTTTCGATCTCTTCGAAAGACTTGAAATCAGGTTCCCAAGCCAATAAAGCCAGATTTGATAAAAATGGATTTGTGAAAAAAAGCAAAAGCCCGATTCCGGTCCAAAGTAACTTTTTACCCCATTTTCGCTTTAAAAAAATTGTCCCTGAGACAATTAATATTAACACAATCGTCAGAGGCATCGCCAAAAAACTCAGAAACTGGGAAAGGTAGAAGAACATTTAGGCTTAGGTTTTGGGCAAAGAAAAGCGGGAAGGATGGAATTTTCAAACTCAATTTTCAATGCTCAATTATCAAGGGTTTGGCATACTTGATAATTGACCATTGAATTCGGTCATTGATAATTAGTCATTTCATTTCTTTAATCTTGGCAGAAAGCTATTTTTGACCATGCTTTCAGACCAACCTAACCTAGTACCTTATTTAGAAAAACTAGCTACCCGACTGGAGGGTAGTTTGCAGTTTGACCGACTCACCCGAACCCTGTATGCCACCGATGCTTCTGTCTATCGGGAGATGCCTTTGGCGGTCGCTTTTCCCAAGTCGGAGTCGGATATCCAAAAATTGATTCACTTTGCTACCGAGTACGGCACCTCGCTAATTCCCCGAACGGCAGGAACTTCCCTTGCCGGACAATGCGTGGGAAACGGCATCGTGGTAGATGTCTCCAAGCATTTCACCCAAATCCTGGAATTCAATAAAGAAGAACGCTGGGTTCGGGTTCAACCCGGGGTCGTTCGCGACGAACTTAATCGCTTCCTAAAGCCACACGGTCTATTTTTCAGCCCCATCACTTCCACTGCCAACCGGGCGATGATCGGAGGAATGGTTGGGAATAATTCATCAGGGACCACTTCGATTGTGTATGGGGTGACTCGGGACAAGGTGATTTCCTTGAATACCATTCTCAGTGATGGGAAAAAGGTCGTTTTCGGAGAGATTTCGCAGGACGACTTTGATAGAAAGTGTGGACAAAAAGACTTGGAAGGAACTATTTACAGGCAGATTTTCGACGAACTCAATAACCTTGAAATGAGAGAAGAAATCCATGCCCAATTTCCTAAAAAGTCCATCCACCGACGCAATACCGGCTATGCAGTGGATGAATTGCTGAAAGCGGAACTTTTCGAAGGCAAAGAAAAATTCAATTTCTGTAAGCTGTTGACAGGTTCGGAGGGGACTTTGGCCTTTACCACCGAAATCAAAATCAGTCTCGATCCTCTTCCTGATCCAATAGAAATCGTAGTAGCAGCCCATTTTGAAAGTATCCACGAAAGCATGAAATCCGCTCAGGTTGCGATGAAGCATCCGGCGACTGCAGTGGAACTGATGGATAAAATCATCCTAGACTGTACCAAAGAAAGCATTGAATACTCCAAAAACAGGTATTTCGTCGAAGGTGACCCGGAAGCGATTTTGATGATCGAGTTTCGGGGGAAAACGCTGGAAGAGGCCATGGCCAAGGGGGAGGCGCTTGTAGCCGACCTGAAAGCAGGTGGCTATGGTTATGCTTACCCGATCATTGAGCCTGCGCAAGTGGCGTCTGCTTGGGCGCTTCGTGCAGCGGGTTTGGGACTTTTGGGAAATATTCCTGGGGATCCAAAGGCAGTGGCCTGTATCGAAGACACAGCAGTAGATATTGAAGATTTGGCTGATTACATTGACGAGGTCGATTCGATGATGGAAGGCTTCAATCAAAAGCCGGTTCACTATGCCCATGCCGGGGCGGGTGAGATTCACCTGCGTCCGATTTTGGATTTGAAAAAGGCTGAGGATGTGGAGGAGTTTTATCAGATTTCCTTGGCATCCGCCAAATTGGTGAAGAAGTATCAGGGTTCTCTTTCCGGCGAACATGGAGACGGACGGGTTCGGGCAGCTTTTATCCCGCTGATGGTGGGGGAAAAGAACTATGAGCTTTTCCGAAGGATCAAATACACCTGGGATCCGAAAAACATCTTCAATCCTGGCAAAATCGTGGATGCCGCTCCAATGAATCAATTCCTTCGCTACGAACCGGAAATGCAAACTCCGGAACACAAAACGGCTATCGATTTTTCCCATGTGGGAGGGATTTTGCGTTTGGCAGAAAAATGCAACGGTTCTGGCGATTGTCGAAAACTTCCGGGTTCTGGGGGTACGATGTGCCCATCTTATATGGCTACCCGAAATGAACGTGACACGGTCCGTGGTCGGGCTAATACTTTGCGTGAGTTTTTGACTTTGGATAAAAAGGAAAATGCCTTTGACCATCCTGAGATTAAAGAGGCTCTGGATCTCTGCCTGAGTTGCAAGGGATGTACAGCCGAGTGCCCGTCTAATGTAGACATGGCAAGTATGAAGGCGGAATTTCTCTATCAATACCAAAAAACGAATGGAGTCCCCCTTCGATCCAAAGCTTTTGCCTATATCAATGAGCTGAATGAATTGGGAGCCAAAGTGCCCGGAATTGCTAATTTCTTCCTGACCAATTCCCTGACTGGTGGTCTGATGAAGTCCATCCTAAATGTAGCACCAAGCCGAAATCTGCCTGAAATCAGCCCGATCAGTCTGAGAAAGTGGTACAAAAAGAACTATGCTTCTCTTCCAGGACCTGCCCAAACGATCAAGTCTGTGTACTTTTTCGTCGATGAATTCACCAACCATAACGATACTCAAATCGGCATCAAGGCAATTTCTCTGTTGAAGAAACTCGGTTACGAAGTCAAAGTAGTTGATCATGAGGAAAGCGGGCGATCCGCACTTTCCAAGGGATTGTTGCAGAAGGCCAAAAAACATGCGGAAGCCAACGTCCGCACGTTCGAAAAATTGATTGATGGCAATACTCCATTAATTGGTTTGGAGCCTTCCGCGATTTTGAGTTTCCGGGATGAATATCCACGAATTGTTAGTCCCGATTTGGTGCCTGCGGCAAAGAAACTCAAGTTTCATGTCAAGTTGATCGACGAGTTTCTCGGACAGGAAGTGGCTGCCGGAAACATCAAAGCGGAGTCTTTCACCTCCAAAACCCAAAAGATCAAGCTACACGGGCATTGCCATCAAAAGGCGCTTTCCTCCTTGACTTGGACGCAAAAAATCCTTTCCCTTCCGTCCAATTATACCGTGGAAACCATTCCAAGCGGTTGCTGTGGGATGGCGGGAAGCTTTGGTTATGAAGCTGAGCACTTTGAATTGTCCCAACAGGTAGGGGAGTTGGTGTTATTTCCAGCAGTGAGAAAGGCCGAGGCAGATACAATCATCGCTGCGCCGGGTACTTCTTGTCGACATCAAATTGCCGATGGGACCGGCCGCAAAGCCAAGCATCCCGTGGAGATACTTTGGGAAGCATTAAACCTTTGAGGTTTTCAAAACCTCGAAGGTTTTAAATAAAATTTAGCGTAGAAATACGGTCGAAATTCAATAGAAATACAGCCTTCAGCTGAAATACACACCTCAGATTTTGTTATCCTGCTTCTCCGGAAGCAGGATTTTTTTTAAAGCCTTTCCAAAAGCTGAATGGGTGTCAGAACAGGAAGATGCGGTTTGGACAGCTTTAAAAATTCTTTGTCATTCGTTAAGATGCCATCCATCTCATAATCCAGAGCGATTTGATAGAAAACAGCATCTTCTATGTCCTCGACTCCCATTTCTAAAGCTTCTTTGATGTGAACCTTTTCACCTCCAAGGAATTTAAAGTAGGGTAGTAAATAGGAAATTACTTCTTTCGTTTTCTGGTATTTCAAGTATTTCAAAAGGAAGTAGCAGGAAGTCTGAATCACTCCTGTCGTTAGATAACCTTGAATCTTTCCATCTTGAATACTTTGAAGGATGGGGTCAAAAAGTTGCTGGTCTTTTTCTTTCCGTATTGCCAAATCAAGGACCACATTCACATCAAAAAAGATCTTCATAGCCCATTTTTTTTGCCTTGGCTTTGTAGTATTCCTTCTTCCAATCGAAATCTTCGGGGAATTCAAATTTCGGCAGTGACTTCATATACTCCACCAAAGTCATCCCGTTGGGCAAAGTCGGACGTGGCTTTAGCAGGGTCTCAAAATGCTCCTGAACCAAATCCGACACACTTCGGTCTTTGGACTCCGCGTAGGCTTTTATTTTTTCCAGCAGATTTTCCTCGATGGTGATATTGAGCTTCTTTTTCATCGTATGCGTATGAATGTTCTAATGTACGTATAAATGACTGTAAATGATAACATTCCAAAACCAGAAATAGGGTTGTAATAAAATAGAAATACAGCCTTCGGTTGAAATGCACTACCTCAGATTTTGTTATCCTGCTTTGCCCGAAGCAGGATTTTTTCTTCTACCACCTCGGTCTTATCCCCGGCGCAGTGGGAAATCTCAGGCTTTTATAATACTCCAAATCTCCCTCGGGCTGTTCGATTTCGCTTGGAAATGGTCTTTTGGATATGGATTGAAAATACAGCAGACAGGCATTTCTCCACCATTCGGCTTCTTGGACTTGGATTTCAAGTAATTGACTCACATGGGAAAATTGCTCTGGATCGATCGCGCCATTAAGGCTTTCCCAAGTGCTTTTCATTTTTCGGGCACTTTTTACCCCATGATCGTAGTGAAGCCCGATTTCTTCCCAAAGTGTTTTTCCGGATTTCATGGTGTAGTCCCAGGGCAGGTGATGAAACCAAAGCAGGTATTTCTCAGGAATCTGTTTAGAGTCGGACCAAGCCTGGATGATCTCCGGAGCGTATTGTTCCAAGGCCTTGCTTCCTGTATCAGTGCGGTCAAAACCGATTCCTAAGCTATCTGCTCGATGGTAGTAAAGCGCAGTCCAATCCGCTCTTCCACCGGTCACCCAAGGTCCCGGGCCGTAGTGATGATCCCAACCCATGATGTGATGCAAGCCAAGCGGAGTCATGTAGTTGACAGCTGCTTCGTGGGAATTGAGCATGATTTCTTTGATTTTGACCAAATTTTCAGGGATTTGACCGAAAGTGAGTTTGGTCCATTCCTCAGCGATCTGCTCCGAACTCAAGTAAGGATCCCAAGCCAATCGCCCAAAAGCATACCAGTTGGCCTGGCCAAAGAGATGCCCTGTCCAGTTGCGGTCCGTGCCGATATTGGACACGCCGGCTATAAGGGAGAGCTTTTGACCGGAGTCCGAACCGTCCACAATTCCAGCCACGGTAGAGGTTGGTGTAGGACGGAAGGTTTTGCTTCGCAGTACTTCTTCCCACATCGGGGAAAGGAACACGAGTTGGGTGGCCTGACCGAGGTATTCTTGAGTGATTTGAAACTCAACTCCCAGATTGGTTTGCTTCACTGCGCCAAAAAGTGGGTGGAAAGGTTCCCTTGGCTGGAAGTCAATCGCGCCATTTTTGACCTGAATGATCACATTCTCACGAAATTTTCCATCCAAAGGCACAAATTCCAGATTGGCTTGTTTGTGGCGGTCTTCGTCGATTTCGTGAGAATAGACAAAAGCTCTCCAGATCAGCACTCCGCCATGCGGGGCCAAAGCATCGGCAAGCATATTGGCACCTTCGGCATGCGTCCGCTGGTATTCATGCGGCCCGGGCTGTCCTTCGGAATTTGCCTTGACGAGGTATCCCCCAAAGTCGGGAATGTGCTGATACATTTCGTCGGTCTTCTTTTTCCAAAAAGCAATCACCTCCGGATCGAGCGGATCGGCGGTTTTGAGTCCTCCGATTTCGATGGGAGCGGAGAAACGGGCCGTTAGAAAAACTTTGATCCCATAGGGTCGGAAGATATCGGCCAGCACTTTGGCCTTTTTCATAAAGTCTGTAGTCAAAATCCGCGCATTGGCATTTACATTGGTAAGGGAAACCGCATTGATGCCGATACTTGCATTGGCACGGGCATAGTCAATGTAGCGAGGATCGATGTAGCCGGGTAGCCGGTGCCAGTCCCAAATCGAAAAACCTGCATAGCCTCGCTCTACCGTTCGGTCCAGATTATCCCAATGGTTGAGCATGCGAAGCTGGATTTTCGGGCTTTCCATTTTTACTTTATTCAAGTCAAAACTTCCGCTTTGCAGGCTTTTGAGCCAGTCAAAAACTCCATAAAGCACACCTACAGGCCGATTGCCCACAATCGTAAAGTAGGTTTTTCCCTGAAATACCACCGGCCCCATCCAGTAACCATCTTCTCCCAAATTTCGGATGGTCACCTGATCCTGAAGTCCAAAAACCTGAGCCAATTCCTCCATCGTTCCGAGCCAAACTTGGGTTTGGTTCAGTCGCTCGGTGGAGAAAATAGGTGCCCTCCCCGTCATTTTGGGAGCAGCCAGTTGAAGCTCTTTTTGGATAGCCTGGTAGGTGGGATTTTTCCCGAAAAAGAAGATCCCTGAGAAAAGCCGATCTGCTTCCGAACGCATAATTGAATTTTCGATCGGTCGGTAGTCGAGCCAAAGTTCGTAGCCATCCTTGGCGAAATTGGTAAACGAAAAAATCAGCAAGAGCACTAGAATCAGGTATTTTTTCATGGGTTTATTGGTTTCGGGGTCTTGAAAATGGCCAAAATGCCATGGAATTCCAATTCAACTTACGCATTCGATTTCTGACAATATTCGTCAAAGTGATTTTTTGGCTGTAGGAAAAAGGTCCTGCTTTCCTATCTTCGACCTGTTACTTTTTGACACATGAACCAGAAACCCTTCATCATCTACAAATCCTCCGCAGGCTCGGGTAAGACCTATACGCTCACGCTGGAATACCTCAAGTTGGCTTTGCAAAATCCAAGGTCAGGCTTTAAGCAGATTTTAGCCGTGACCTTTACCAATAAGGCTACGGCTGAGATGAAGGAGCGGATTTTGGAAGTCCTTGAGCGACTGAGTCATGGGGTGAAGCAGGGGGAATTTTTGGATGAGCAGTTGATGAAACATCTAAAGTTGGATGAAAAGCAACTTCAAAGCAGGGCCCGAGAGACGCTTTTGAGCATTCTTCACGGGTATGGGTATTTTTCGGTCAGTACGATTGACTCGTTTTTCCAGAAAGTGATTCGATCCTTCGCGAGGGAAATGGACCTGCAGGCCAAGTTTGACTTGGAGATGGATACCGATGCGGTCCTGGAACGATTGGTGGATCGGATCGTGGAGAAGGTGGCTCAAGACAAAAACCTCCGGGCTTGGCTGATCGGCTATGCCGAGGAACAGATCGAAGATGGAAAAACCTGGGATATCCGAAACGGCATCAAAGGTTTGGGGCGGGAGATTTTTCAGGAGCGGTTTAAGGCTTTTCGATCACTCTTTCAGGAAAGCGTGGCCCAGGAAGGTTTTTTGGGAGAATTCCGAAAACAATTGCATACTGAGCGTCGAAAACTGATCGCTGAGGCAGAAGAAATGAAAGCAAAAGCGGAGTCGATTCGGGCTCAGTTTGGCTTGGAGTGGACGGATTTTAAAGGAGGATCGAGAAGTTTTGCGTTGCGATTTTCCAGATTGGGTGATCCCAAATTTCCTTTTCCCGATCTAACAGAAGTGATGCTTCGGGATTTGCCGGATTCAAATAATTGGTTTTCCAAAGGAGCAAAAAATGCCGCCAATATCATTTCTGCAGCTGAAGGCGGGTTGATTGACATTCTTTTTTCTTGGCCAGAAAAAGTCCTTCACTGGAATACGCTCTCCGCTTTGCAGCGTAATCTGAATGCTTTTGGGGTATTCCGAGATTTGATTTTGGAGCTTCGGGATTTGAAAGACGAGGAAAGCATCCTGCTGATTTCGGATGTCAATGACTTTCTAAAGCAAATCACGGAAGGTAACGAGGCGCCTTTTATCTATGAGAAAATCGGCAATCAGTACCGCCACTTCCTCATCGATGAGTTTCAGGATACCTCCGATTTTCAGTGGTTAAGCTTTCGACCTTTGTTGGAAAACTCTTTGGCCTCAGGAAATACCAACCTCCTTGTGGGAGACGTGAAGCAATCCATCTACCGCTGGCGAGGCGGGAAATTGGAGCTGCTTTTGAATGAAGTTCAGCGACAGATAAGGGAGGATATGATCGATGTGAAAAACTTGGATACCAACTTCCGAAGCCTACCGGGGATCATCGAGTTCAATAATTCACTTTTTGAGCAGCTGCCCGCGCTGATGCAATCCGGTATGCAGGACTATTTCGCAGTCGATGCCCAAAATTTACTGAATGATGCCTTTCTGGAAGTCGCCCAGAAGGTGCCTCAGAAGAAAAAAGACCTCGAGTTTCAAGGGAAGATCCATTTAGAATTTACCGAAAAGAGCAATTCTCGAAGCTCTTCAGAAGAAGAGGAAACAGAGGAAGATGAAGCGGACGGAACCGTTTTGGCAAAACTTCCCGGCTTGGTGATGCAGCTGCAGGATCAGGGCTATGGATTAAGCGACATTGCTTTTTTGGTGCGAAAAAATGCTCAAGGAGCTGAAATTGCCGATTACCTAATGAATTACCATCGGGAAAATCCCGATTCGGGCTACCGCTTTGATGTGCTTTCAGAGGAATCCCTTTTTATCGACAAATCGATCGCGGTCAAATGCCTCTTGGCTTTTTTCACCTACTTGAATAATCCTTCGGATAAAGTCGCCCTAAAGACCCTTTGGCACTATTACGCCTTGCTTCACGAGGTCGAGCTCAGCCATTCGCTTTTTTATCAGCATAGCCTGCCTGATGCACTAAAGGAAAAGGAAGCTCAACTGCTTTCGATGGAAAACAGGCTTCTTCAGCTTCCTTTGGTGGAACTGATGGAGGAAGGCTTGGCCTTCTTGGGGTTGACGGAAAAGCAGCAGGACTTGGCGTATGTCTCCGGATTCAAGGAGGCGGTGTTTGATTTTGTGAAAAAAAATCGAGCCGATCTGATGGGATTCCTGGATTGGTGGGAGCTCAATAAGGGCAAGCGAACGGTGAAAATCCCCGAGGATCACGATGCCATGCGCATCCTGACCATTCACAAGTCCAAGGGCTTGCAGTACAAGGTGGTGATTATGCCGTTTTTGGACTGGAAAATTGTAGCAAGCGGACAGCAAGCGCCCGTGATTTGGGCGCCGTATCAGTTGGGAAATTTGGAAACCGTGATTCCCCTTACGCATCAAAGCGCCCTCAAAAATTCCAATTTCTCCGAGTACTATGAGGACGAGGTTCGACTCGCTTACCTCGACTCGCTTAATATGCTCTATGTGGCATTTACCCGAGCAGAAGAAGTGATTTGGGGCTTTTCGGACTTTACCAGAAGCAAAGAAGGTGTCAAACTCAACCAAACCGGTAATGTGCTTTATACGCTCTTTTCCACAGGTTTTCATATCCCGGATCCATCCGATCAGGGTTGGAATTCTGAATTGATGACCTTCGATTGGGGAGAATGGGGGAGGAAAATCCCTCCGAAAGATCAAAAGCCGAAAGCTCCTTTGGGTTTGCGATGGGAGATTTTGGACTGGAAGGAAAAGCTCAAAACGCGGAATTATGCTTGGGATTTTTCGGAAGATGGCCTTCTGTCCAGAAATCAGCGAAAGCTCGGGGTGATAATCCACGAACTCTTGGCCGATTCCCAAAGCTTGGAAGATGCCTTGCGATTGCTTCGGGAGTTTACTTTCGAAGGGCGATGGGATGAGGCTACGGCTGAGGAAGTCAAGGTGCAATTGGAAATGCTGTTTGCCTTGGATCAGATTCAAGACTGGTTTGGTTCGGCCTACCAGTCGCTTTCCGAACAGGGGATTTTGCTTCCCGGAGGTGCGCAAAAGCGTCCTGACCGAATCCTAATCGGGAAAGATCAAGCCTTGGTTATCGATTTTAAAACCGGAGAAAAGCGGGAAACTCACCTCCATCAAGTCAAGGAATACATGGGCTTGGTTGCCAAACTGAGTCAACTCCCGGTCAAAGGCTATTTGTGCTATCTCGAACCCACTGAAATTTTGGAAGTATGAATCCATTTTTGAAAGAAACCGCCCAAAAGATCCTCGAGTCGGGTCGAGACCTGAAGGAAATCACCGTGGTGCTACCCAACCGACGTGCGGGCTTGTTTTTTACTCGGTACATGGGAGAGTTGATCGATGAGCCGGTTTGGATGCCGGAGGTGATCACGATTGAGCAGCTGTTTTACCGATTGGCGGGTAACACACCTGCGGATGAGCTGACTTTGATCTTTGAATTGTATGAGCTGTACCGTCAGATTCAAACCGAGCCGGAGGACTTTGACCGCTTTTATTTCTGGGGTGAATTGATCCTGAAAGACTTCAATGACCTCGATCAGTTTTTGGCTCCTGCGAAGACTGTTTACACCAATCTGGCCGAAATCAAGGAATTTGAATCTGATTTAAGTTTTCTATCCGAAGAGCAAAAGGAGCTAATTTCTCAGTTTTGGAAAGCCTTTGAGCGACAAAATGAGTCCGAGCAGGAGCGATTTCTCAGGTTTTGGCAGATTTTGGCTCAGCTGTATGAACAATTTCAAGCCAGATTGCGGACGGCTGGTTTGGCTTATTCTGGGCAATTGTATCGACAAGTAGCCGAGCATACTAAACTGATCCCGAAACCTGAAAAGCATGTGATTTTTGTGGGTTTCAATGCCTTTACGCTGACCGAAGAAAAGCTAATTAAGCATTTTGTGAAGGAATTTGATGCGGAGATTTTCTGGGATGTGGATGGGTATTATTTGGATGATCGACTCCAGGAAGCGGGTTTGTTTTTCAGGGATTACCAAAAAGATCCCGTGTTGGGAAAGACTTTCCCGGAGGAAATCCCTGCTGAAATCAGTCAAAAAACCGCTGTAATCCATACACATGCCATTCCGCTCAAGACCAATCAGGCCAACTTGGTCGGGAAGCTTCTGGAAAAAGTTGGGACGGAGGAAGCCTTGGAAGAAACCGTGATTATCCTTCCTGACGAGCAGTTACTGTTTCCGGTGCTCCATACCCTTCCAGAGACGATCGCCAAGCTCAACGTCACCATGGGTTACCCCATCCGAAATGCGCCGATCTATGCCTTTTTGGATGCAGTTTTGGACTTGCAGCGTTATGCCAAGTGGAAAAATGGCCAGGTGTTCTTTTACCACAAGCCGGTGATTGACTTGCTTTCATTTTCATACCTGAAAGCCACGGATTCGGAATTTGCCAAGGAAATCTCAGAAAAGATCAAGCTGGATAATCTCTTGGATGTGCCTATGGAAGTATTGGCCAAAGAGGGCACCTTGTTTCAACTGGCCTTCCGAAAGGTCGAACCACAGGATCTTTTTGATTATTTGGGAGAAATCATCCAATACCTCGCGCAGGAACTGAAAGAAGATGTCATTCAGCGCAGCTATTTGTATCAAGCTTTCAAGCAGCTGAATCGATTGAAGGAAGTTTTCCGAACCAACCAGGACAAGGGATTTAAGATGGACTTTGTGCTGAAGCTGTTTCGGCAGATTTTCCGAGAGTTGAAGTTGCCCTTTGAAGGGGAGCCGCTACAAGGCTTGCAGATCATGGGCGTGTTGGAATCGAGAAACTTGGACTTCCGCCGTGTGATCATCTGTGATGTGAATGAGGGCAGCTTTCCTCCCGGTGGAGGCATCAATTCCATGATTCCGTTTAACCTTCGCCGTGCTTTTGGTTTGCCGGTGCAGGAGCAAAATGACGCGATTTATGCCTACACTTTTTACCGTCTATTGCATCGGGCTGAAGAGGTTCACCTGATTTACACGACTGCAGCTGATCAAGGAAAAGCCAACGAGGTAAGCCGATTTGTGCAGCAGATGCAGGCCGAGCTTCATGTTGCCAAGCCTGAGACTGTAATGATTCCCGTGCAATTGACTCCCGGTAAGGAGATCACCCTGGAAAAGACGCATGAAATTTTGCAGCGGCTTTCCGGCTATGTGAAAAAGGAGGAGGTAGATTCATATGCCAAAAGCTTTTCCGCTTCCGCGCTTTCCATGTATTTGGATTGTCGTTTAAGATTCTATTTCCGCTATGTGGCGGGTTTGAAAGAGAAGGAGGAAGTGGTGTCGGAGATCGATCCGATGACATTCGGGACGCTTCTGCACAGCGCTTTGGAATTCCTATATGAAGTAGAAGAGGGCAAGTCCCATCGGGATATTGATTCTCATACCATTGATCGCTTGCTGCCTCAGGTGCCCGAAGCGGTAGATAAGGCCATTCGCAAGTTTTACAAAAAGGAAGCAGGAGAGGAGTTTGAGCTGTGCGGGCAGTTGGTGATTGCCAGAGAGGTTTTTATCAAGTATGTGAAAGAAATCCTGAGTTACGACCAAAAAAATGGCCCTTTCCGGGTGATTGGTTTGGAGAAAGAATACCAGGCTGGAATTCCCGTAGAAACTGCTCAGGGTAAGGTAGAAATCGCGCTCAAGGGCGTGATCGACCGCATGGACATCAAAGACGGCGTCGTGCGATTGCTGGATTACAAAACAGGAAAAGACAACAAAACTGTGCGTTCGATCGCTTCACTTTTTGATCGGGAAGATGACAAGCGAAACAAGGCGGCCATGCAAACCTTGCTCTATGCTTACTTCTATCAATACGAGCACCGAGCTAATCAGCTTCCTTTGAAACCCGGAATTTTCAATATCAAGGAAATCTACAATCCTCAGTTCAGTCCATTTTTGGTCATGGACAAAGAGGAAATTTCTGATTACCGGGATTTTGCCGCCGAGTTTGAAAGCGGATTAAGCGGATTATTGGCTGAGATCTTCAACCCCGAAGTTCCTTTTGATCAAACGGAGGATGAAAAAAAGTGTACGTTTTGTGCGTACAAGGAGATTTGTGGGAGGTGATTTAAGTAGGCAGTGTTCAAGTCAGCCAGACTGAACATTGCGACTGAAGACTGATCACTAAAAACTCTGCTTCGTCACCTTCGGATACAGTTCCGGGAGCATCATCAAGGCAGCGGAACCATACCACTCTTTCAGGTCCATTTTGAGTACACCGGCTTGAATGGCTGGGTCAGTTTCTGTGAGAGCTTTGGCTTCTTCCAGCGTTTGTACATCGAAGATGTAAATACCGCGTAGATCATCATTTCCGAAGAAAGGTCCGGCCACGATCAGTTTACCCATGTCTGCCATTTTGCTGATGTTGGCCATGTGTCCGGCCTGGATTTCCTGCCGCTGTTCAGGGGTATATTCCGCCACTCGGTCCCCTCTAAGGAGAAAAGCCATGACATATTTTCGCATGCCGTAATCGTCAGCTCCGAGCTTTTTGGCGAGGGCTTCGTCGTATTGACCTTGGGCGGAAGAGGCGAGTATTCCACCAAAAATCAGGGTTAGGGTAACTAGTATTTTTTTCATTTGGCTGGGTTTTAATCTAAAATTAAGGCCACAGAGTCAGCTTTGGTCCTAACCTTAAGCCAGTCTCGAAGTTTCTTAATTTCGGCATTGCCAGGTTTGGATTTGAAAGAAGCGTAGGCAGCAAGGAGGGTGTCCTGTTGATCGGCTTCCAAATCGGAGAAAATAGATCTACCCAAGCTAAATTTGGTTAAGCTAGGATGATTTATTTTGGCTTCCTTGGCAATTTCTCCACTTAGATTTCGAATTTCCGCGTCTTTGGCCACTTCGCTTTCAAGCAGTGCGATCCGGGTGTCTTTGTCTTTGATAAGCGCCTCATTGCGTTCGTAGAGATCCTTCAGAATATCATTTCTCAAGACCCGCATATCTGTAGAATTTCCGCTTTGATTGACCACGAGGGTGGTTTCTTTGAGCCCAAGATCATAGACTTTTTTCTGCAAAATCTCAATTTCGTCCTCAGAAATAGGCTCTCCGATCAGACTGACCTCGATGATGCGCTCCTGACGATTGTAGGTGAGTTCGGTATTTAAAATCTGAGTCTTTGGAAACTGCATTTCCACTTTCATAAACTGACGGACCTGCTGATTCCAAAGCGATTGTTTGACCAGTCCATATGCCAAATACACACTGGGGATGATGGTCATCAGCGTAAAAATGGTAATGTAAGTCTGTACTCGCTTTTCTCTTTTTCTATCCAAAAACTGCTTTTTGGGATACTTCATAAAGCGTACGATCAGGTAGGTCGATAAGCTGATGAAGACCGAATTAATAAAGAACAGGTAAAAGGCTCCGATAAAATAAAGCAGGTTGCCAGTAGCCAATCCGTATCCAGCCGTGCAGAGTGGGGGCATGAGCGCAGTGGCAATCGCGACACCCGGAATCGCATTACTTTTCTCTTTTCTGGATCCAGCCACGATCCCTGCCAGACCTCCAAATAGCGCAATCAATACATCCCAAACTGTAGGCTCTGTCCGGGCCAATAGTTCGGATTGAGCTTCGTAGATCGGTGTGATGGCAAAGTAAATGGTAGAGGTCAAAATGGAAATAAAGACCGCCACAGCGAGGTTTCTAAAGGACCTCTTGAGCAGGTCAAAGTCATTGATTCCTGCGGCTAAACCGATCCCCATGATCGGCCCCATCAGCGGAGAGATGAGCATGGCGCCGATGATGACTGCGGTGGAATTGACATTCAATCCCACCGATGCGACGAAGATAGCAAAGATCAAAATCCAAAGATTGGCGCCTTTAAACTCGACATTTTTGGAAATGTAATCGATGGTCTCCAACTCGTCCTCTTTGCCCTCCTCGAGATCAAATCGATGCCGGATATAAAGAATAGCTCTGATAAAACGACTTCCTCTTAGGCCTGTAGGTTTGGATTTTTCCATAAGATTTTAACTTCCCGAAAATAAGATTTTCCTCTTGGGTTAAACTTTTTATTGAGAAAATTCTAAAAATTTCTTGTGGTTCGGAGAATCTAGAATACCAAAATCCGAGTAGGAGATAGGTGTATTTTGTTTTAAATGATAGATTAATATAATTTCAATTAAGTGACTGATTTAATGTAGTTAATGCTAGATTTAAGGTGGCCTTAATATGATTAGGCTAAAAAAATTAGACTAAACTAAAAAAGGTAAATTATCCAGAATAGTTTTTTTCATCTAAGAGACTCCCGTACTTTTGACTCATCCACACTTTCTGGAATCTCGTAACTACTGAATATTTAAAATTTGTCTGATTTTTTGTAAGCATTTTCTGCCCCATGAAAAAAGTACTCGTTCTTGATGATGATAAAATCCAACACATTCTGTTTCGCAAAAAAGCAGAGCGGATGGGTCTCGAACTATCCATGTTGTTTTTTGAATCCGCTGAGGAGGTTTTGGATTACCTAGTGTCTGAATCCGCAGATGTAGTAGTATCCGATCTCAATTTGGGTCAGATGGATGGATGGGAGTTTTTGGAGGAGCTTGGCAAGATCAAGTTTGCGGGTAAGGTTTTTCTTCTAACTGGATCGGTATCCCAAGAGGATCGGAAAAAGGCCTTAGAGAATAGTATGGTCGGAGGATATTTTGAAAAGCCCGTTTCGGAGGATGTACTGAGGGAAATTTTCATTGCGTGATGGGCGGTTTCTTCGCCCTGAATTATTTTCTTTAATTTCGGGAATCAAAAAGAATTATGGCTGGAAATACTCAAGACAGAAAGCCCTTGCTTTCCAAGAAAATAGATAAGTTTTTCACAGGACTGGCTGATGCTTGGAACTTTGTCAGGAGGTTTTTTCAAGAGGTATTCATGCCTCCTTTCGAATTTCGGGAGTTGATCCATCAGTGCTACCGAATCGGGGTGGAATCGCTTCCATTGATATCTTTGACAGGATTTATAGTGGGGATCGTATTTACTAATCAGTCCAGACCCTCCCTGTCAGAATTTGGAGCCACTTCTTGGTTGCCGGCTTTGATTTCGATCGCAGTAGTCAGAGCTATGGGACCGCTGGTCACAGCACTGATCGCTGCGGGTAAGATCGGCTCCAGTATCGGTGCGGAGATCGGGTCCATGAAAGTGACCGAGCAAATCGACGCTATGGAGGTTTCGGCTACCAACCCCTTTAAATTCTTGGTGGTGACCCGGGTTGTAGCCACGACCCTGATGATACCCATTTTGGTGATGTACACGGATTTTGTAGCATTGATAGGTTCATTCATCAATGTCAACAGCAGAGAATTGGTTAGTTTGCAGACCTTTTTTGTACAGGTATTTGATGCGATTACTTTCTTGGATGTGTTTTCATCTGTGATTAAATCTTTGGTTTTTGGGTTTACTATCGGGATAGTGGGCTGTTACAAAGGGTACAATTCCTCCAAAGGAACCGAAGGTGTAGGCCGGGCGGCCAACTCTGCGGTGGTGATTTCCATGTTCTTGATTTTCATAGAAGAGCTTCTTGCTCTGCAAATCGTCAACGCTATCCGATCAATGTAAGATGGAAAACCGGGAAAAAGTAGTTGAAATCAGAGGTCTTGAAAAATCTTTCGGAGATCTGGATGTACTTATGGGGGTGGACTTAGACCTGTATCGAGGAGAGAATCTCGTAGTATTGGGTAAATCCGGTTCTGGTAAGTCCGTTTTGATCAAAATCATGGTTGGCCTACTCAAGCAAGACGAGGGCAGCATGAAGGTATTTGGAAAGGAAGTGTCTAAACTATCCACCAAAGAGTTAAATGCACTTCGCCTGAAAATCGGATTCTCGTTTCAAAACTCTGCCTTATATGACTCCATGACCGTGAGGGAAAACATGGAATTTCCTTTGGTCAGAAATGTGAAAAATCTCACACGAAAGGAGATCGATTACAAAATCGAAGAGCTACTCGAAGCAGTCAACCTGCCTCACACGATCAACCAAATGCCCTCTGAGCTTTCGGGAGGTCAGCGAAAGCGGATCGGAGTGGCCCGTACATTGATACTCAATCCGGAGATCATGCTCTACGATGAGCCGACAGCCGGGCTAGATCCAATCACTTGCGTGGACATCAATAACCTGATCAATGAGGTCAGAGAACGCTATAAAACTTCATCTATCGTCATCACGCACGACCTCGCATGCGCTAAGCAAACAGGAGATCGGATGGCAGTTCTGCTCGACGGGCAATTTAAAGATATGGGAACCTTTGATCAGGTTTTTCCAAGGGCCACTGACGAGCGAATCAAATCTTTCTACGACTATAATTTTATAAACTCATGAGAGGAGAAAATAAAAGGTCTGTCATGGTAGGCATTTTCGTTTTTATTGGAATTGCCATACTGGTAACAGGGGTATTAACCCTGGGAGGGCAGCAGAAAAAATTCGTTTCCGCCATCAGACTTAATGCAGTCTTTGATGATGTGGGCGGACTTCAGACTGGTAACAACATTTGGTTTTCCGGGGTAAAAATCGGGACAGTTCGTAAAATCAACTTCTATGGAGATTCTCAAGTAGAAGTGGAAATGAACGTGGAAGAGTCCTCCGGAAAATATATCCGAAAAGACTCCAAAGCCACCATCAGTTCCGATGGATTGATAGGAAATAAGATTATTGTCATCTACGGTGGATCGACCGAAGTCCCTGCAGTGGAAGACGGTGATCGACTGGAAGCCGTAATGCCCCTGGATACGGACAACATGATGGAGACGCTCCAGGAAAACAATAAGAATCTCGTAGATATCACCAATGACCTGAAGATTTTAACAGGAAAACTCGCCGCGGGCGAAGGTATCGTGGGGGCTGTGATGACCGATTCGACCTTGGCAGAAAACTTCAAAACCATCCTTTCCAATCTCGAAAGAGCTTCGACCAATAGCAACAAAATGATCGCTGATCTCAATACCTTCACCTCGAAGCTAAATCAAGAGGGAAACATGCTCAATGAACTGGTGACTGATCAGACAATCGTACCGGATCTAAAAGCAACCATCGAAAACCTCAAAGCAACGAGTGCAAACACTGAAGTTCTTACCAAGGAATTTAAATCCATTACAGACAAACTCAATTCCCCGGATAATTCTTTGGGAATGCTGCTCAATGATCCGGAGTTTGCCAAATCATTGAAAAGTACTCTGGAAAATACCGACTCAGCCACTTACAATCTGAACAAAGGAATGGAAGCGCTGGAGTACACTTGGCCCTTCAATAAGGGATTTAAGCGAAAAGCGAAAGCAGAAGGAAATAATTAAAAACGAAAAGCCGGTCAGTCCGGCTTTTCTTCTTTAAGCCCATTGATGATTTTTGCCCGAGCCTCGATCAGTTCTTCATCTGATACTGTCTCCTTATTGACGGTATAAGATTGAGAAAGTGTGGCTTTGAGCTCGATGGGAAAATGGTCCGAACCTATGCCAGGCAACACACTAATCGACGACAATCCAAAGTGGTGACTCAAAAAGACATGGTCCAAAGGCCATCTGAAAATAGGGATTTTCGCATGAAAAGTATTGTAAAAGCCCCTTCCACGTCTGGGATCAGCCATGCCTGAGATTTTCAAAAATAACTGAGTGGTGTAGCTCCAGGCCACATCATTCAGATCACCGATGACCAAGGAGGGTTTGGAGTGTGTTTTGGCTTTTTTTCCCACCTTCAAAATCTCTGCATCCCGGTCGGTACTTTGGAGGTTTTCTCCAGGCACAGGAGGAGTAGGATGAATGCCAAAAAGGGTAATTTCCGAACCATCAGGAAGCCTTAGATCTACTTCGATCGAAGGAATCTCCTCATCAATCAGGTAATTGATCTCCTGACGGATGAAGGGCAACTTGGAATAAAAGGCCAGTCCATAGGTGTTTTCTAGTGGAAGTAGCAACCGATAGGTATAGGACTCCTCCAATAGGCGTAAGTTTTCTACCCAGGTCTGGTTGGTTTCTACCAAAAAAATAACGTCGGGATTTCTCTGCAGTAACAGGTCAAGAGCTTTCGCATAGCCTTTATTGTGTTGATAGACATTTCCTACGATGAGGTGAATCCCTTTTTCCGGCTGGAAAGGGACTTTCCGGATCATTTTCCTCCCAAACCTCGTGTATGGCCAAACCTTCCACGTAAGATAAACCGCTCCAAGACCCAGTAAAGTGATCCAAATGGATTTCACCAAATTATCCTCCTCAAAAAACCACCATAAAGTGATCAATATCAGGTGTATAGTTAATTTTTGAAGTCTGGGATAGTCAAAAATTCGAACCCACCAATGATCCAGCTTGATGAGCGGAATAAAGGACGAGAGCAAAAAGAAAACAGTAAAGAATGTGATTGTTAACAAAATGGTCGCATTTGATGAGATAGGTAAAATAAAGGCTTTTGCACTTGATTTGACCCTAAGTCACTACAAATTCCTTCAAAATTCATCGTAGATCCGATAGATGTTTTTGGCCAAGTTCAGCCATTCCATCAGATTCCTTTTAATTTTGTTGCTTTCCTGATATAACCTATTTCTCATGAATGCAAAAAATCCCACCACTACACCTGCTTGGAGTAGATTGGTTGAACTTTCAGAAAAGTATAAAGACCTCTCGATTAAACACCTTTTTGAAAAGGCGGAGCGATTTGAACGCTATAGCTTGCAGCAGGAGGATATTTTGGTGGATTATTCCAAAAACAGAATCAACGGGGAGATTTTCTCTGCACTGATGGACCTTGCCCGGGAGACTGATCTCCATGGAGCCATAGAGGGAATGTTTGCAGGCCAGCCTATCAATCAGACTGAAAATCGAGCTGTGCTACATACTGCGCTGCGAAACCGGTCTAATCACCCGATCTATGTTGCTGGAAAGGATGTCATGCCTGATGTCAATGCAGTCTTGGCCCAAATGAAAGGGTTCGCCGATCAGGTTTATGCCGGCAAATGGCTGGGTTACACCGGAAAGCCCATCAAATCCCTAGTCAATATTGGTATCGGAGGTTCTGATCTCGGTCCAGTCATGGTCACCGAAGCACTCAAGCCTTTCCAAAATCCTGAGCTCGAGATTTTCTTCATTTCCAATGTGGATGGTACCCATATCGCAGAGACATTGAAAAAAGTCGATCCAGAGACCACCTTGTTTTTCATCGCTTCCAAAACCTTCACTACACAAGAAACCATGACCAATGCCCATACGGCAAGATCGTGGTTTCTAGGACATGCCCAGGATGAATCTGCCGTTGCGAAGCATTTTGTGGCACTTTCGACCAATTCCAAAGCAGTTCAGGCCTTTGGGATTGATCCTGCTAATATGTTTCAGTTTTGGGATTGGGTAGGAGGAAGGTATTCGCTCTGGTCTGCCATCGGATTGCCGATCGCCTGTGTAATTGGTTTTGATAACTTTGAGCAGCTCCTTTCCGGTGCTTACAATATGGATGAGCACTTCCGTCATTCGGTTTTTGAGCGGAACATCCCCGTAGTCTTGGCCATGATTGGGATTTGGAATACCAATTTCCTCGGGGCTGCTTCCGAGGCGATTTTGCCCTATGATCAATACCTTCACCGATTTGCTGCCTATTTCCAGCAGGGAAATATGGAAAGCAATGGGAAGTATGTAACCCGCGACGGGCAAAAAGTAAACTACACCACCGGGCCAATCATCTGGGGCGAGCCTGGGACTAACGGGCAACATGCCTTTTACCAGCTGATTCATCAGGGCACGCACCTTATTCCTTGTGATTTCATTGCTCCGGCGATTTCTCATAACCCGATCGGAGATCACCACCAAAAGCTCCTTTCCAACTTCTTTGCCCAGACAGAGGCGCTGATGAAAGGGAAATCAACTGAAGAAGTAAAGTCAGAAATGGAAAAAGCCGGAAAGTCTGCTGAGGAAATCGAGAAAATCGCCCCTCATCGCGTCTTTGAAGGCAATCGACCTACCAATTCCATTTTAGTCAAAAAGATCACTCCATTTACCTTAGGCCAATTGATCGCCATGTATGAGCACAAAATCTTTGTTCAGGGCGTGATTTGGAATATTTTCAGCTTCGATCAGTGGGGGGTTGAGTTAGGAAAAGTCCTAGCCAACGGAATTCTTCCCGAATTGGCAGGTGAGGAGGAAATCAAGTCTCATGACAGCTCTACCAACGGCTTGATCAATGCTTACAAGGCCATGAGGAAAGGTTAATCCAGAATACCAGTGTAATCCAACTCCGATAGTCTCGGGGGAACTTCCAGTCCACCTAGCCGGATTCGTTCTCCCGAGATTTTTATTTTCTCCCGATTCAAAATCGCAATCCCCTCCGTTTGACTCAGTCCGCTCACACTTCCCAAGAAGCGGGTCTGCCCGATAGTGGGCTCAAACTGACCAGGGGTCAATCCTGAATAGCTCATGATAAATGAGCGTGTACCAAGTCCTGCATTTTCATAGCCCAGGAGGAGTAAATTCCTCCCATCGGCAGTCACATCCGCTCCGGTAATCCAGCCTGGAGTAGCGAAGGATTGTTGAAAATCAGGTGTTTGTGTGCCGGTGAATGTATTCAGAATGTAATGATCAGACTCACCCGCTTGAGTAGGTTTGGTGAAAATGTGCAGCTGATTTCCCCAAAAGACCATGGCTTCACAGTCAAAGCGATGGTTGGCTTCAGCAAAGCTAGCCTGCTCTGAGTAGGAAAACTCAATAAACTCCGCTTCGACAGTATTCTGATTCAACAGTTCATCCAAAGCGATTTTGAGGATCCGTAGGTCGCGACGATTACCGGAGTTATTGCCAAAGTCCCCGATGAAGAGGTGAGTTGGACTGGCTGCCAGGTCCTCCCAATCTATATTTTGAGCATTGCTAACCTCAATGGTTCTGAGAATACCGCCCGTATCGGGATCGATTTCCTGGATTTCTGCGCTATTTCCGCCGTCATTGATCGAAAAAAGCCGCTCTCCCACCCACTGTAGTCCGGATGTTTCGGCGAGGGAATTTGAAAGGGATTTTCTAAAGAAAGGAGGTGTCAATGCTGGCGAGCCATCTTCCAAAAGTGGGATTTCGTATCGGTTGAATGGCAACTCTGGGTCTGACAAACTTGAAGGGGGAGAATCTCCGGATTTGGAAAAGTAAAAGCTGCTGTGATTAAACGATTGGCCGTCCCACCCCAATCGAAAAACCTTTCCCTCACTGGGGGTGATCTCTACCTTAAGCGATTGATTTCCATTTAGGTAGAGAAAGTGAAAATCAGCAGTCGAAAAAAGTGGTCTCGCTGCCGGATCAATTAGACTTACGGAGCGGAGATTATTTTTCAAAAAGCTGATCAACTGATAGTCGGAAGTCGCTTTGAGTCGCGTCTGAATTACAGTCTGATTGACATTCAATTCACCTTGAAATGTAATGGGTAACACCTCCGAAAAGTCCGAATATTCGGAATCTGATCGATAGGAAAATGTACCCAAGGCAAGCTGAAAAGTCGAAGGAAGAGTTGTGGACAAGGTTACAGAAAAGGTTTGCCCGATTACCTGGTTGGAAAAGGTCAGCGGGATACTGGCAGGAAGTGGATGCTGCCAAGCTGCTCCGTTCTTTAGTCGGGTTCCAGCTGCGGTTGCTGGGCCGATCTCGATTGCTTCTATCGTGATTGTGGCTAGGTCTGAGGGTTTTTCCTTGGGTTCGCAGGAAAAATGACCGGCAGTCAAGATAAAGAGCAGGATCCCGAAAGTCTGATTTTTTAATTGATTCATAGTTGATTTAAAAATTGGGAATCTACCAATGGGTATCCCGAAATTTAATCCATGAATATAACAAAAGCCTCTTGATCAAAGTTGTCTGACAAACAAACGGGTATGAAGGAGCTTTTGGAAGAAATCATAAAACCCCGAGTGATTCAAAATGGCAATCACCTACACTCAGGCAAATCTCAATTGCTGATCAAAGATGCAGTTTTTGTAAGGCACGAGGGTAATCTAATCAAAATCAAGCACCAGGATATTCTCTGGATCAAGGCAGACGGTAACTATACCCATGTTTTTACCCGAAAGGGAAAATTCTCGGTCAGACATATCCTAAAGGATTTTGAATCACTCATGCCTCAGGAGTTGTTTATGCGTGTGCATAAAAGCTATATCGTCCAGCTAGCTCTAATCGAAGAGATCTCGTTGAAGGAGCTTCGAATTGAGGATGAATGGATTCCACTTGGCAGGACTTTCCATCAAAAGCTTATTTCAGGTATCCAAAAACTGGGAAATATTGGCGATTAAATCCAAAGTAAGCTACTATCTCCATAACTCAGAAACCGGTAATTTTGGGCTAATGCCTCCTGGTAGACTTTTTTCCAGTCCTCTCCCAAAATGGTAGCGATCAATAAAACCAAGGTAGAACCGGGCTGGTGAAAGTTAGTGATCAGCCCATCAATCACCCGATATGAATACCCCGGGAAAATAAAAATCTCCGTACTACCGAAAACAGATTCTAACCCTTTGACTTCCATCCAGTTTAAAACTGCTCTGAGTGCTTCATTTTTGCTTGGATAAGCTCCACGCTCTTCATAAGCAAATAATTTTGGGATAAAAACATCTTCTCCTTTTCCTTCGATGAGTTTGACACCAAACCAGTAAAGGCTTTCAAGCGTCCTTACTGAAGTGGTGCCTACGGCTACAATTTTCCCTTTGGTTTCTATTAGTTTTTGGACAGTCTGTCGATTTACCTGGATCTGCTCACTGTGCATGGGATGCTCGTTCACATGGTCCACTTTGATAGGCTGAAATGTACCCGCACTGACGTGTAGTGTGACTTCAGCTTCCTGGATTCCTTTTTTGCGGAGTGCCGCAAAAACTTCTTCAGTGAAGTGTAGGCCAGCAGTCGGTGCTGCTACTGCTCCTTCATTTTTGGAATAGACAGTTTGATACCGGTTTCTATCCTCCTCGATAGGCTTTCGATTGAGATAGGGTGGAAGAGGAACTTCTCCACTTGCCTCTACTATGTCTACAAATGCCACCTCGCTATCGGACCAGGTAAACCTGACCAATCGGGCTTCCCGATCGACAATTTCAGCCGTAAGAATGACCTCCTTGCCATTTAAAGTTACCCTACCGCGCAGGATTTCACTGTTTTTCCATCGCTTGGCATTGCCGATCATGGTTTCCCAGGTGACGGGATAGGTGGCTTGCATGATTTCAGAAATGACAGTGGTTGGTCCTACCGGAGCCAGTAAAAACACTTCAATGGTGGCACCGGTTTCTCGTTGGAAGATCAGCCTCGCCGGGATCACTTTAGTATCATTATAAACCAAAAGCGTGTCTGAAGGCAATAAATCCGGCAGATCGTAAAAGTGGTAATGGCTGATTTTGCCATTTTGATAAAATAAGAGCTTTGAAGCGTCCCTTTTTTCCAAAGGATGCTTGGCAATGCGGTCCTCCGGAAGTGTATATTCGTAGTCTCTTAAATTGATGGCAGGCGTTTCCATGTGGCAGGCTGTTTGGATTGCAAATATAACCAAGACCCTCTTGCCAGTTCTTTAATTCTCCAAATGATTCAAATGCAGTTGTCTTATATCAAGCGTTCCCTCCAATTCCGATTCGAAGCCGGTACTTCCCGCGGTGTACTCACCACAAGAGAGGTGTATTGGATCAGTGCGGTCGATCCAAATCACCCCTCTAGAATAGGTTGGGGAGAGGCGGCACCCTTGGTCAAGCTTAGCATCGATGATCGGCCGGATTTTGAATCCGCTTTGGGAAGTCTATTGACAGTGCTTAGTCAGATGGCTTGGTCTAATGATGCCGATGAGGTCTTGACTCAGGTAAGTCAGCGAATTTCAGCAGATTTTCCATCCATTCGATTTGGTGTCGAAACGGCACTGCTGGATAGGTTAAACGGAGGTCAAAAGAAGATTTTTCAGACTCCATTCGCATCAGGAGAAAGAGCTATTCCCATCAATGGGCTGATTTGGATGGGGAATAGGGATTTTATGCTGCAGCAGATTGATCAAAAGCTCCAAGAGGGATTTGACTGCATCAAAATGAAAATCGGAGCCATTGATTTTGAACAGGAGCTTTCTTTGCTGAGGTACATCCGGGAGCGGTTTTCAGCAAAACAGATTGTGCTGCGAGTCGATGCCAATGGAGCCTTTTCCCCGGATGAGGCTATGCAAAAGCTTGAAAAATTAGCTCAGTTTGATCTTCATAGCATCGAGCAACCCATACCTGCCGGTCACTGGAAAGCTATGCGAAGACTTTGCGCGGGCACCCCACTGCCGATTGCGCTAGATGAGGAATTGATCGGCCAAACTGAAAAAGAGCGACTTTTGGATGAGGTTCAGCCTCAATATCTGATATTTAAGCCCTCTCTCATCGGAGGGATACGGGAAACACAGGAGTGGATTCGGCTTGCAATGGAGCGAAATATCGGCTGGTGGATGACTTCTGCCTTGGAAAGTAATATCGGGCTCAATGCCATCGCTCAGCTGACCGATACATTTGCTCCCGAAATCCCACAGGGATTGGGTACCGGGAAGCTTTTTTACAATAATCTCGAATCACCTCTGGAAATATCAAGAGGAAAAATCTACTACCGAAAGGATTTGAATTGGGAAAATCCGGCTTAGGGTAGCCGATGTAGGTAGACCGGCTTGTGGACTTGAGCCTTCCATGGAGTCGGAGTCAATTTGCCGCTAGCCTCATCCCGCTCAAATATCACGATATCATGGCTGGCTTGATGTGCTGCGAGGAGATATTTCCCGTCTGCCGTCAGGTTGAAGTTTCGTGGCATTAGACCACCGCTCAGGATATTTTCGATGAAAACGTATTCTCCGGAAGGCCTTTTGCCAAATACGGAAATCGTATTGGCATCTCCTCGATTGGACACGTACACATGCCGACCGTCCGGAGAAATCCGGATTTCAGCGGCTCCTACCGCTCCTTTAAACTCAGGATTGACCAGGGGGAGTCGTTGTTTCGGAGTCAATTGTCCATCATCGTAGCTGAAAATGTCCAAAATCGCCGTCATCTCTTCCACAACCAAGACTTCCTTGCCATCTGCCGAAAATGCTAAATGCCGCGGACCATCACCCGGAGTCATGGTAAATTCTCCTTCCAGGGTTAAGGGTTCTTTTTCCTGAGGATCAAAGGAATACACGGAGATTTTGTCCGTGCCCAAGTCTGCAACCAAGACGCGATTTCCCTCCGGATCAAAAGTAGTAGAGTGAACATGAGGCTGTTCCTGTCTGTCGGGATTGACGCTTTTTCCGGTGTGCTGGATTTTTTGAACAAAATCCATTTGTCCTAAGCTGTCCACCCGAAAAACACTCAGGCTTCCGCCTGTATAATTGCTCAAAATCAAGAAATCTTCATTCGGAGAGAGCGAAATATGACATGGATGATCTCCTCGGGATTCCTCTTGATCGATGAGACTAATGCTTTGGTTCTGGAGATTTCGGGAAAATGCCAACACCCGACCGCCTTGGATGCCGGCTTCTTCCTCCAGCGAAAAAACCAAATCCCCTTTTTGGTTAGCGATAACGAAGGATGGGTTGGCAATGCCGGCGGCAATAGTCTCCACAGTCATGAAATTTTCTGATGGGGAAAAAGCCAAGTGATTGATACCTTGGTGGGCAGAGTCCGTGTAGGTTCCGACCAGAAAATGGTAAGTGGGGGTTTCCAAAGGGATAGGAGTCAATTGGTTGGTTTCGGTTTTTGGTGAAGAGCAAGCGCAAAAAAACAAACCAAGTGTCAGGGGCTTAAGGGAATATTTCATAAGTTGAAAATATCAAAAAATCTCGATCAATTTAATTTTCTGTTTTATCTGATTATTTCGGTTTTTGGTGCAGAAAAGGAAATTTTAAGTGAGTTTGATTGATAGAACTGTAAAAATTATTCCTTTTTCCAGAAAACTTATTAATTTGACCAACCTAATAAACGCAGACCCTGAATGTTTCAAGTATACGACACACAAGTTGCTAAGCGATTTACGATTTACAACAGCCTTTTTTTAGACCTCCCATTTGACGATATCTACCGGACGGGCACTTTATTGCCTATTTTGAGTTCGGCTTGTCAAAAGGGTTTTCAGTCCGAAAAGACTCCCAAGGAGATCATTGAAGGGTTTTTTGATGAGATGATGCCTTCCCATTCAGGTCAAGAGCGTCATGATTTACTTTTCCAAATGATCCAATATGTAGAACGTCAGGTGGTGCTTTTTGACTCGATCGAGGATGCGGCTTATGAAAAAATCAATGATTTAAATGGGAAAGGATCAATCAAAGCCCTCATAGCCCGTGCAGACAATGATCACAAGCGGGAAGCCCTAATCGAAAAATTAAAGAATTTTTCTGTCAGACTTACCCTCACAGCTCACCCGACCCAATTTTATCCCGGTAATGTACTCGGGATTATTACCGATCTGGAAAAGGCGATTCGGCATGATGATTTAGGTTCGATCAACCTCCTTTTGATGCAACTGGGCAAGACCGGCTTTATCAATCGGGAAAAACCAACTCCATATGATGAAGCGGTAAGTTTGATCTGGTTTTTGGAAAACGTCTTTTACCAAAGTATCTCTGACATAATGATTCGGCTGCTCAGATCCTTAAATCAGCCCCTACACACTTGGGAAAACCCCGGGCTGCTTAAAGTGGGATTTTGGCCGGGAGGAGATCGGGACGGTAATCCATTTGTCACGCATGAGACAACGGCCAAAGTAGCCGAACGACTCAAAAAGTGGATTCTTCGGTGCTACTACCGGGATATCCGAAACCTTCGCAAGCGGATGACCTTCAAGCATGTGGAGCCCATCATTCTAGAAGCCGAGCGGGGTATCTTTACGACCTTGTTTGAAAATAAGGAAGTCTATAAAACCAAAGAGGAGCTTTTGGCTGATCTGCTTAAAGCCCGTGATGGATTGGTGACTTATCACAATGGACTGTTCCTTGATTTGCTGGATGAATTTATTTTGAAGGTCCGGATATTCGGATTTCACTTCGCTCACATGGATCTCCGACAAGACAGCCGAAAGCACGATGGGCTTTGGCAGGAGCTTTTTGCCATCCAAGGACGGAAGTTTGAAGGTGAAGAAAGTGAACTGATCAAGGAGGTACTCAAGACTAGAAGTCTCCCGCCATTAGAAAAATTTCAGGACAATTTTCATCGGGAAATGCTTCAGTCTTTTGGTGCAATCAAAGGAGTACAGGAAGCAAACGGGGAAGCCGGCCTCCATCGCTATATCATTTCCAACTGCCAGTCTGCACTGCATGTCATGGAAGTGTTCCAACTGAATCGGCTGATCATGGATCGAGAAAAAAATCTTCCCGTGGACATTGTTCCACTTTTTGAGACGATCGATGACCTTGCTGCCGCCCCATCCATCATGGCTCAGCTATATAGTCAGTGGAACTATCGCGAGCATCTTGGTTTTAGGGGTAACAAGCAGACGATCATGCTGGGATTTTCGGATGGAACCAAAGATGGCGGCTATCTCAAGGCCAATTGGTCTATTCTAAGAGCAAAAGAAGAATTGACACGTGTTTCTCGTGAATACGGCATACAGGTGGTGTTTTTTGATGGTCGAGGAGGACCTCCTGCCCGTGGAGGAGGCAATATGCATAATTTCTATGCCTCCCTCGGAGATCAAGTGGAAAATGCTGAAATACAAGTCACCATCCAGGGACAAACCATCTCGGCTAATTACGGAAAGCAGGCTTCTTGTACTTACAACTTTGAGCAACTGTTAAGTGCGGGGCTTGAAAATCACCTCTATTCAGATGCTGAACGAAATCTTACTGATGACCAACGAGCGCTGATCGAGCAACTGGCCAACTTGGGATATGAGGCCTACAAAGATCTTAAATCCCATCCCAAGTTTGTTCCTTATCTCGAGCATGTCACTCCTTTAAAGTATTTTGGGATGACTAATATCGGCTCCCGACCCCTGAAGCGAGGCAAAGATTCCGGATTGAAATTTGAAGACCTCCGGGCTATTCCATTTGTAGGTAGCTGGGCACAGATGAAGCAGAATATCCCGGGTTTTTATGGCGTTGGGGCAGCAATAAGTGAGCTGAAAAAGGATGGAAAGCTGGAAAAATTGCAAGACCTCTACCAGGAAAGTCTGTTTTTCAGAACCTTGCTCGGCAATTCCATGCAATCGCTCAAAAAGAGTTTTTATCCTGCGACGGCTTATCTTCAGGATGACAAGGAATATGGGGAGTTTTGGAAAAAACTGTATCAAGAATATCTTCAGTCGATAGATATGCTCAATGAGGTTTCCGGACTAGGAGAAATCATGGGAGACAATCCTGTAATCAAAACTTCCATTGCTATCCGGGAGCGAATCGTCTTGCCTTTGATCACGATTCAGCAATATGCCATTCAGACCATGCTCGAATCCAAAACCGAAAATGAAACACTTCAAAAGCTGATTTTAAGGTCTATGTTTGGCATTATCAATGCCGCCAGAAATGCCGCTTAATTGTCAGCTGAAAATGAGAAAAGCCCTGATTCCAATGAATCAGGGCTTTTTTTAAAACGTCTCATTGATATTCAAATAAAAACCGGAGTTGCCTTTTTGTCCAAAGGCATAATCCACGGTGATGGTGGTCCGATTTTCTTTATTGATCATGACTCTCAATCCGGCACCGTATCCCGGGTTGATTTTTTCAAAAAGCCGCTCACCTGTATAGTTGCTGCCGACCATCTTTCCCGGATTTGAGCTACTGAAACTCGCCCCGTTTACAAAAAGCACCCCACCGAAAGTCTCCTTGTTTCGCTGAAGAGGAAATCTCCATTCGGCTTCTCCATAGACCATTTGCTCTCCTCTGAAACGGCCCTGCGCATATCCGCGACCTGACCTTCCAAACATATCCCATCCGATGGAAGGCAAGTTCATATAGGGTAATTCTCCTGCCACAAGAAAATTTCCCATTCCCCAAAGCGCCAAAATATTCCGCTTTCTGATTTGACTCAAATTAAAATAATGCCTGTAATCCAAAAGAAGGGTAGAAGAGCTCTGATCGGAGCCTAAGAAAGTAGGGTTGACTTTGTACTGAATCCAGGCAAAGTTTCGCTCATAGGGGGATACAGGAATGTCTCTGTTTTCCATGACCGCATTGATCGAAAATCCAGACAGTACGTATCTGTCGGCATCAAATCCGTTTTTTTCATTGTGGTAATCATGAGAAAATTGTCCAAAAGTGGGAAGGGATTCCTCAAGAAAATTGGCTATCCGACTGTGAATGTCCAAGTGGTAACCCAGACCTAAGTAAAATTTAGAATCGGCGATTCGCTTCAGGACAGCTTCATAAAATCGGACCAAACGAAAATCCATCTGCTGCTCTCCCCATTGCTGAAGGGGTAAGTCAGGATGGGTACCGAGGTCATTTGGAGCACTGCTGCCCAGTCCAAATGTTGGCTGTGAGGTAATAAAATAGCGCCAATCTCCGATCAGGATCCAGCTGTTTTCATTGAGGTAGATATTACTTCTGGAACTGAAAATCCATTGTTTTTTGGTCGTGTAGAGGAAGTTTCCCACAAAATTAGAAAGCCGGGTAGTCTCCGGATTGCCCATTCTCCAGGTAGCCGATGGCGCCATCCCAAACATCCAGCCATTAGCCGGATTGGCTCCTACTGCGGGCAAAGGGACTATTTTGAGCCCATTAAACCTGTTGGGGATAAAGGTTTTTTCCTGAGCATGCAGTATCAGACCGGAAATAAGAAAAATTAACGGCAGCAAGTATCTTTTCATCAGTGCGGGCGGTTGAGATTGATTGTTTTGGAAATATCCAACTTGTCAGCAAGATACGCTTTTGTATTTCGGAGAATTTGGAGCTTTTTCTTAAAACCAATCAAGATTTTAAGATTAATTGCCAATTATTCTTTAGTCAAACCCAATATAAATTAGATTTATCTTAGAATGAATGGTGATATTTGATAGTAATAAATTAAATAGTAGTACCAAATATGCATTTCCTTTACTTTAAAGGACAATTGGATTAGCGGGTCAAATAGACCTTGTTAAATTTGAGGGTCGACTCATTTTCGTAGATTGAGTCCTTCTCTAAACAGAAAAAAAAAGAATATAAACCCCGTATTCTCTTGTCTAGCTCACATTATTCTTCTACCTCACTTTCGATTCTTCAGGATCACCTGGAGCGGCTTTCTAAGACAGGTACTTGGGAGGTTGATTTTCGATCCAATGGCTTGTTTTGGTCGGAGGGCGTTTTTCGTATGTTAGGCTATGAGCCAAACGAAATTGAAGTCAGGTTTGACACCGGTGTGAATGTCATTCACCCTGAGGATAGAGCTCGGGCACTGGAGCACATGAATGATGCCTTGGCCGGCAAAGTTGAGTATAATATTCAAAAGAGGCTGATCCGCAAAGACGGTACATTCATCCATGTGGTCTCTAAGGCAAGTATCATCAAAGATGAAACTGGAAATCCGATCCAAATGATCGGGGTGTTCCAGGACGTCACTGAATTTCAAAAGACCAAGCAAAATTTGGAACAGGCCAAAATGCGTACTGAGGCACTTTTGGAGACCCTGGATGGAATCTTTTGGGAAGCTGATGCAGAGACTTTTGAATTTTCTTATGTGAGCCCTCAGGTTGAGAAAATAACCGGATACACTCAGAGCGATTGGATAGGCACGCCTGATTTTTGGAAAAATCACATTCACCCTGAGGAGAGGGATCAGATGGTTAATTTTTGCCACTCCGAAACAGTGTCTATGCGGGATCATATTTTCGATTATCGATTTCGCAAAAAAGACGGATCTTACATCTGGTTTAATGATCGGGTCAAAGTCATTATCAAGGATGGTAAGCCATTCAAGCTTAGCGGATTGATGATTGATATCAGTCATGAAAAGGCGCTTTCACAAGCATTAAAAGACGAAACTCTTCTCAATCAAAGCTTAGTGCAGCAGCTTCCTTCTGTGTTTTTTCTATTTGATGAGCAGGGTAAGTTTCTGGTATGGAACAAAAAACTGGAAGAGCTCAGCGGCTATGATGCTGCTGAAGTGGAGACGCTCAAACCCCAGGATTTTTTTGCAAAAGAGCATCATGAGATGATTTTTGAGCAGATTGAAAGCGTATTTACGAAAAATGAAGGAAGAGGAATAGAACTCGAGGTATTGCATAAAACAGGCAGGAAAATTCCTGTGCTTGTTTCTGCCACGCCTATTAAGTATCAAAATAAATATTGTGTTTTCGGTGCGGGGCTGGATATTTCCGATCTAGTCGAAAGCAAAAAAGCATTGGCAGAGTCCAATCAGCGCTACCAGATCCTCTCCAGAGCTACCAATGATGCCGTTTGGGATTTTGATCCCATTCGCGGGGAGTTGTTTTGGGCTGAGGGATTTCACTCGCTCTTTGGGTATGACCTCTCAGTGGTGCAGCCTAGTCTGGATCTATTGGTGTCCAAAATCCATCCTGAAGATCGGGGCAGAATTTTTCTCAAAATACAGGATTACATGAATCCTGCTAACGATCAAGTCAACTGGCTGGAAGAATACCGGTTTCAAAAAGCGGATGGCACCTTTGCCTTTGTGATTGACAAGGCGGTTTTTGTGCGGGATAATACTGGTGCAGTTACTCGTGTGGTGGGAGCTATGCAGGATATCACCGAGCGGAAAGCCTACGAAACTTCTCTGACTAATCTCAATGCCAAGCTCGAGCAGCACGTGCGCGAGCTTGCTCTATCAAATCTCGAGCTGGAGCAGTTTGCCTTTGTAGCATCTCATGACTTGCAGGAACCCTTGCGGATGATCTCCAGCTTTCTGATGCTGCTCTCTACCAAATACAGCGATCAGCTAGATGACAAAGCTCAAAAGTATATCAACTTTGCTCGGGATGGTGCTAAGCGAATGCAGCAGATCATTTTGGATCTGCTCGAGCTATCTAGAGTGGGAAAGGCAACTGAGGCCACTGTAACAGTGGATACAGCTGAGCTTGTAAGCGAGGTAGAATCCAATTATAAGAAGCTGATTCATGATAAAAATGCAAAGGTAATTCATCTGGATTTGCCTAGGGTGACCAGCTACCGCACACCATTGATGCAGATTTTCCAAAATCTCATCGGGAATGCGCTCAAATATGCCAAACCCGATATCAGACCTATAGTCACCATCGGATCGGAAGAAAAGCCTAATGAGTGGGTATTTTTTGTCAAAGACAATGGAATCGGGATCGAGGAAGAGTTTTTTGAGAAAATATTCGTCGTGTTTCAGCGATTGCACCGGGCTGAGGAATTTGAAGGAACCGGGATAGGTCTTGCCATTGTCAAAAAGGCCATTGATTTCCTGCAAGGAAAAGTTTGGGTGGAATCTAAACTGGGTGAAGGGTCGACTTTTTATTTTTCTCTTCCTAAATAATCAACTCGAGGTAATCGCTGGTTCTGGTTAAGTGCCGAAATACGGAGGCAGGATACGAAAACCCATAAATTCTTTTATTTTCTGGGCGAAATTATCATCCTCTCGATCTCCATGAATTCAACAGATGCCCAATCCAGGATTTATATCTGGCTCGTTACGCTTACTGCAGCTTTAGGCGGATTTTTATTTGGATATGACTGGGTGGTCATCGGCGGTGCCAAATCTTTTTATGAACCTTATTTTAAGATCACTTCTTCATCCGATCAGGGTTGGGGTACCAGTTCGGCATTGGTCGGCTGTATGGTCGGAGCGGGATTGTGTGTTTTTCTCAGCGAGCCATTGGGCAGAAAGCGTCTTCTGCTTTTTTCAGGTTTACTGTTTACTCTTTCTGCCGTGGGAACTGCTCTGGCAGACACCTTTTGGAGTTTCAATTTTTACCGGATAGTCGGTGGAGTTGCGATGGGAGTCGCACTCAATCTCTCCCCGCTATACATTTCGGAGATAGCCCCCACGCATCTTCGTGGTCGGATGGTGACGATCAATCAGCTGTTGATTATGATCGGTGTACTTATGGCACAGGTAGTTAATTGGCTGATCGCATCGTCAGACAGTCAGCTTTCGGCTGATGCCGGGATGCAGGAGATAGCTGCGAGCTGGAGCGGGAATATGGGCTGGAGGTGGATGTTTGGGGCGGAGACCATCCCGGCTTTTTTGTTTTTTATCTTGATGTTTTGGGTACCAGAAAGTCCGCGTTGGTTGGTCAAAAACGGAAAAATTGAAGAGGCTAAGCAGATTCTGACCCGATTCGGAGGGACAAACTACGCCCGGCAATCCGTGATGGAAATCCAGGCATCGGTCCGTTCAGAACGGGCAGGTCTTTTTAAAATTGGTGATCTTTTGCAAAGGAATGTGTTAAAACTTTTGGCTTTGGGGATTTTTCTGGCTTTTCTTCAGCAGTGGAGCGGAATCAATGTGGTAATTTATTACGCCGCGGATATTTTTCAAGCTGCGGGGTTCAATCTTAAGCAGATGATGCTGAATATCGTAGTCATCGGTGGAGTGATGGTGGTTTCGGTTTTTGTTACTTTAGCCACGGTTGATCATTTTGGTCGGAAATTTATCTTGCTGACCTGTCTTGCGGCAATGGCTGTTCTCTATGCAGGGATTGGGTATTCATTCTATGCGGATTTGGGAGGGGTTTTGGTTGTGATTTTAGTTCTGGCCAACGTGATGTTTTATTCCATCTCATTGGCGCCGTTGCTTTGGGTGATCTTGGCGGAGATTTTTCCGTCTGCAGTTCGGGGAGCGGCGATTTCCATTGGAGCATTTGCACATTGGGTGGGCAATTTTACCCTGACTTACTTTTTTCCAAGTATTAAAGAAAATCTGGGTTGGGCCAATAACTTTTGGTTGTATGGGGGGATTTGCGTGTTGGGATTAGTCGTTCTTTGGGTTTGGCTTCCGGAGACCAAAGGAAAATCCCTGGAAGAGTTAGAGCGGGATTTGGCCAGTTGAGAAGTCCAAATCTCGATTCCTAGCTAAAAATCAAACAAATTGAACTCGAAATTTATTATCCTTTGGTCTTGTCTTAGACTCGGTCTAAAATTCATTCTATCTTAAGGGCATGAAGTACTACCAATTTTCATGGATTATCGGGCTGACAGTGCTTGTAATGGCCTGTGGAGCTCCGCAAGAAGAAAAGGAAGAAAAATCTCCCTCTTCACGTATTGAAATCTCCGAAATAGAAGAAGGAATCAAGGCTTTTATAGCAGAAAAGACTGCCGAAAATCAAGGGTTTTTCCCCGTAAAGGATGAAAATCACGACCTCAGGATGAAGCTGGTCCGAGTACACACCGAATACCTTTCTAATTTGGGCCCAGAGGAGCATTTTGCATGCGTAGATTTGGTGGATGAGAGCGGGGATGTGTATGATGTGGACTTTTTTATGAAAGGCAAGCCCGGCAATATGACCGTAACCCAAACGACCGTCCATAAGCTAAATGGGAAGCCTTTTTACAGTTGGAAACAGAATAAAGAAGATAAAACTTGGTATAGAGTGGCACTGGAGCATTCAAACAATAGCCTGCTTGGGGTGGTAGAAGGGACCGATTCCTTTGAATTTTATTACCATGTACAGATCCCACCACTGACCGAAAAAGCCGAAATGTGGATTCCAGTTCCTCAGTCGGATGAGTTTCAATCGGTCAATTTAATGACACTGAAGACAGAATTGAAGTCCAAGGAAGTGACCGAAAAAACATATGGCAACTCGCTTCTTCACTTTGAACTCGGTCCTGAAGACAGCGGAAAAGAAATCGATATCACCTACCAGGTAAATCGGAGAGAAAAAGGACCCTATGAAGCTCCTACGCCTGATCCTGTATTTCTTTCATCCAATAAGCTGATGCCAACCGGAGGTCGATTTGAAGAGATCGCCAAGGAAGCTTTGGGCGAAAAGATCAAGGAAAGTCATTTGGTGCAAGCTCGGGCTTTGTACGATTACATCATTGACAATATGCGCTACATGAAGTTTGGTGACTACGGGCGGGGAGATTCCAACTACGCCTGTGACTCCAAAACCGGCAATTGCTCTGAATTTCACTCTTATTTTATTTCGCTGGCAAGATCGGTCGGTATTCCGGCTCGATTTGCGATTGGGGCATCTATCCCTTCTGATCGAAATGAGGGAGGAATCGATGGATATCATTGCTGGGCTGAGTTTTATGCAGATGGTAAATGGTGGCCCGTCGATATCAGTGAGGCCAATAAGTACACGGCACTGGCCACCTATTATTTTGGAAGACATCCGGCAAACCGGATTGAATTGAGCAGGGGCAGAGATTTGGAAGTGAATCCGGGGCCAGATGCTGGACCGATTAATTTTATCGCTTTTCCCTACTTAGAGGTCGAGGGCAAGGAAATTAAGGCAATCTCCAATTTTTCGTTTACCAGAAAGTCAGGTTCCTAGAAAAAATTAGAGGCTGTCCACAGGCAGCCTCTTTTTTGTTTGTTTAGTTTGAAGTGGAGTCACTTGCTGGATGCTCGCCACCGCCTTCGGTAGGATGCTCACTTCCGCCTTCGGTAGGGTGTTCACCACCTTCGGCTGGATGCTCTCCTTCAGTTTGCTCTGTGGCAGCTTCTTCTTTTTTACCTCCACAAGAAGTAAAAGCTACAGATGCCATAAATCCGAAAGCCAAGGCTAAGGTTAGGATGGTTTTGATTTTTTTCATTTTTGATTGGGAGTTTGGTTGTTACGGGAGAAAAGGTAAGAAAGAATTTTTGGAGAATGAAAATTTCCACTTTAAGTTATGGAAAAGACGCTCTTCATTACTTTAGGACTTGTTTGATCAACTCTCTTTTCACGAAAACAATAAAAAACCATACCAACCAGGCGATTACAGAACCGATCAATGCTCCGATGATCGTATCCCAAGGATAATGCACTCCCAAATAAATTCGGGTATAACTCACCAAAATCGCATATACATACAGCCAGCCCAGGCCTTTCATTTTTCCTTTCAACTTGCGGTTGAGAAAGACTGTAAGTCCGAAGGTATTAGCGGCATGGGAAGATACAAATCCATAGAGTCCTCCGCATCGACCATAGTTGTGGATGATGCCTTCCCATCTCGGGTCATGGCAGGGCCTAAGTCGTTCAAAAAAGGGCTTCATCCATCCCGAAGTTAGTTGATCTGCGAAGAGGATGGTGAGAAAAACCCCTCCAAAAACCCACCAGCTATTTTTGGGATCGATCTTGTAGATTTTATAAATCAGGAAAAGAAAAAGGGGGAGCCAAGTGATGGTCTTGGTCATCTGAAACATGATGGGATCAAGCCAATCGAAGTGAAAGGAATTGAGCCAGAGGAAGAGATCCTCATCCCATTTTTTTGCTGTCTCGATCATGAGCTGAAGTTTATCCAATCGATTCCTTTGCGAAGCAATTCAAGCGTCTTCTGCTCTTGACTGCCAATTATTGGTCGGTGCATATAGGTCCACTCTGCGACGGGAGGCATGCTCATTAGGATGCTTTCGGTGCGGCCATTGGTATCGAGCCCAAATTTAGTCCCGGCATCCCAAACCAGATTGAATTCTACGTATCGACCCCGTCTCAGATTTTGCCAGGATTTCTCTTGATCTCCAAACTCGATTTTGGAGTTTTTTTCCATGAAATAGCCATATACATCAGGAAAAAGCTTACCTATAGCCAAACTGAAATCCAGTATTTTTTGGAACTCCCGTTCGTCCTTTGCCGTCAAGCGGTCATAAAATATTCCTCCTATTCCCCGGGTTTCTTTTCGGTGTTTGATATAAAAATAATCATCCGCCCAGTTCTTGAATTTGGGGTAGTAGTCCGGATCAAATTGGTCACAAGTTTCCTTAACTCGTTGGTGAAAATATTTCGCATCTTCGGAATCAATGTAGTGAGGGGTCAAATCGATCCCGCCGCCAAACCAATTCGTACCGTCTTCCATCTCGAAATACCGAATATTCATATGGATAATCGGTACCATGGGACTGTGTGGGTGAAGTACGATAGATACTCCCGTGGCGAAGAAATCGGCCTTTTGAAGTCCGAGTTTGTTCAGGATTTTTTCAGGAGTGGGGCCATGTACAGCCGAAAAGGCCACACCGCCTTTTTGGATGATAGCTCCGTTTTGGAAAATTCGGGTGCGACCACCTCCACCTTCCGGTCTGTCCCAGGCATCTTCGACAAACTTACCCTGACCATCGGTTTGTTCTAGGCTGCTGCAGATGTAATCCTGCATGTCCTGATAGATTTTTGCGATTTCTTCTTTGGTTTTTCTACTCATGAATGACTACTGTCAGAAGGGATATCCAATCCCAAAATTAAACACGGTCTGCCCTCTTACTCCAAAAGGTCTTCTGAAACTGATATTATCCAATACCCATCGTTCGCCTTCCGGATTCGAAGGATCGATGGCCTTGGTCGCTAAGTCAAGCCGGATCACGAGGAAGTCAAAGTCCATTCGCAATCCAATACCCGAACCGACGGCAAGTTCTTTGTAAAACCGATCATATCGGAAATCCGCACCCGGACGGGAAGGATCCAGGCCGATCATCCAAGAGTTGCCCACATCGATAAAAAGCGCCATATCAAAGTACCCGATAAGCTTACGCCGATATTCCAGCATACTCTCCAGAATCATCTCAGCGGGCTGCTCAGTGGTGAATGTATATTCGGTCCTTCTTCCTTCAAAGGGATTGAAACTTCCCGGTCCTAATCGTCTTGCTTGCCAAGCTCTAATACTCGTTCCACCTCCGGCAAAGAAGTATTTTTCGTATGGTAAAATCCCCTCACTGACACCGTATGGCCTAGCCAAGCCAAAGTTTAGCCGATAGGCGAAAGTCTGGTTTTCATTGACTGGATAATATCTGCGGAAGTCGATCTGACCTTTGAGCCACTGGAAGTTTGCATACTCGATATTGGGTTCGCTGTTGCTTTTTACATCGAAGAAGTTCAGAGTCGTGCCGCCACTTTCAGCAAATATGCGCAGCAAAGAAGCTCTTCGTGAATTGAAATCCCCGTATTTGTTAAAATTGATGACGGTTTGAGCCGAAAAACTGGAGATAAACGAGGGTAAAAATGACCAGATCAGGTTATTGCCTTGTTGCTGTAAGTCCCCTAATATTTGAACAAACTCCTCCTGAATACGCGGAGTCCGAATGTAATTCAGATCAGCAGCGTTGATCGTGAATGCCTGTTTTTGGTTCCGGGTTGCCCAGCTGTAAGAAAGCAGACCTGTGACTGCATTTCGGGTGTATTCGGGTCTGTTGGTAAAGTTGTAGCCAAATTGGACTCTTGTATTGGGATTGAATCTCCCGAATTTTTGGATCGAGGTCGATGCGAAGGGGATCAAAAATCTCGGAAAAATAACCGACATGGAGGTATTTAACTCATTGCTCTGATATACCCCCTGACCAGTGGCAGAGGCTACCCCCTCGAGACCTGCTCTGAAGTTGAACTCCAAAATTTCTCCCGCCCGGAAAAAATTCCGGTTTCGAAGTGCTGTACTGAAAAAAGGCCCCGGAAGCTGCTCCGTTACCGTTAAACCCAGCTGATTGGTGAGCTGATATTTTTGGTTGGGCTGTGTGAAAATACTGGCATTCAGTGATGTGCCGACCGTATCAAAGCTGATGTTAACAAATCGAAAAAGATCCAGATTGCTCAGGAGACGCTGAGTCTCTATTGCCTGAGTTCGGCTGTAAGGACTTCCTTTTTGTAGTTGAATCCTGGAGGCCAGTATTTTTGGAGAATAACGATCTCTGTAAAAGGAAAAGTTAATCTCTCCGTATTTTGCCTGCACTTGACGGTCAGCAAACTCTTCACTGGGAGGATTGATTCGGAACTGAATCGAATCGATGGTGTATACTTCGTGTTTTTCTGAAAAAGTCGGTTTTTGGATTACTTGCTCCAGCTTAATCGATTTGGCGGCTGTGTCCTGATAGGCAAAATAGGTGATATAGGACTTCGAAAACATGTAAAAGCCGTTGTTTTTCAGCAAATCCTCAATTCGATTTCGCTCGGCTATGATATTGTCCTGGTTATAAATTTCGCCTTTTTTCAAAAATGTCCTCCTTGCTTCCTGATTGAGTATAGTTCGGATTTCGGGGTTGTCACTACGAGTATAGATAGAGTCCAGTTTATAAGGTGAATTTTCCTCGATGAGGTAATTGATGGTTGCCTTTTGTTTTTTTGTCAGTACTTCAAAACCGACTTCGGCATCGAAAAATCCATGATTGATTAAATATCCTTTTAGGTTGGAGACTGTTTTTCGAGTCAATGCAGAATCCAAAATCACCACCGGATTGCCTGTCCGCATCAGACCATTGCCAAACTCCTCCTTTTTCTCCAGGCTTTGGATTTTTGAGGTGAGCTTGTAGGCCTTTTTTTCAAGTTTTCTTGAGTCAGAGAGGGTGTCAAGTTGCTCATTTACTTGCTTGAGTTTGGTCCGGTTTTCTTCCAGCTCTAGGCTGATTTTTTCCTGATCATAAAACCGGTCTCCCAATCTATAGATCACTACACCAATTGAAGTGCCGAGAAACCGGGTGTTGGGCTCTTGATCGATGAGTGCATAGAGATCTTCCTCGTCTGCCTGACTGACTCCGGTGAGGTTATTTTCATAGACGACATACTGATTTGGTTCCAGATTGCGGGTCAGGGAGCAACCCAGGCAAAACCAAAGCAGCGAGATAAAAAGTATATATTTGAAGGATTTCAAATCGAATGAATCAGACGGGATGTTGAGCAAAAATACGGTTAAGTTTATAAAATCCTTACATCAAAAGAAATACCGCAATGAATCGGGGAGGTTCTTTGTGGAAGGAGAAAAAAGTGTTCTTGAGCTTTTAGAATCTGACTTTCAGACGGAATTGATATTGGGAACGGAAGATTTTCTGAGTCGAAATTTGAAAGCCATGCAAAATTTCAGCGGGGAGGTGATTCCAGTGACTGAAAATCAACTAGAGCAAGTGGGCCAGTTCCAATCCAACGGGACCGCGCTCGCGGTGGGGATAATGAGAGCGAATACAACATTTGGAGTTGATGAAAATGAATTAGTCATAGCCCTGGATGAGGTGCGAGACCCTGGTAATCTCGGGACTATCATCCGGATTGCAGATTGGTATGGGATAAAAAAGCTCGTTTTTTCACCTCAGACGGCAGAGTTTTATAACCCCAAAGTTCTACAGGCATCTATGGGATCATTTACCCGAGTCTCTTTTTTTTATGAAAGTTTGGAAACAGTTTTTGAGCGATGGAAGCGCCCGGTTTACGGGGCGTTTTTGGAAGGCGCAAATCTGCATCATCTGAATAAACCAAAACCGGGAATCATCCTGATGGGAAATGAATCAAAGGGAATTTCCAAGGAGCTAACTCCACTGGTAACTCAAAAAATCACCATTCCCGGATTTGGTCAGGCTGAGTCGCTCAATGTGGCGATTGCTACGGCGATTATTTGCGACAATTTCAAAAGGTTGCTGGGGTGAGTGGTCAGCGTCTGATTCAGGTTCTTCAAAATGCAGGAATCAATGGATTTTTGCTGGGACTTTTTGCTTCCATAGGCTTGGCAGCTTTAATTCCTGAGGTGGGTTCGTCTGATTCGAGTATTCCTTGGAAGCCCATCATCAATGTTGGGATTGCACTTGTTTTTTTCTTCTACGGGGTAAAGCTCAACCCACGTCAACTCCTCGCTGGCTTGGCCAATTGGCGACTTCATCTCCTGATTCAAGCGGCGACTTTTGTTCTATTTCCCCTTTTAGTTTTGGGACTGTCTCAATTTATGCCTTGGCTGGAGGATGATTTCAGACTGGGCGTCACCTATTTGTCTACGCTTCCTTCGACCGTAAGTGCCTCTGTGGTAATGGTCTCCATAGCAGGGGGGAATCTTCCTGCAGCGATCTTCAATGCCAGTATATCGAGTTTGCTTGGTGTGGGTTTTACTCCCGCATGGATGGGTTTTTTGGCAGGAGGAGTTGAGGGCGAAGTGGATTTTTGGGCCACTCTTGGAGAGCTTACGTTAAAAGTCATTCTGCCGGTGACTTTGGGCGTGGTATCGCATCAGTGGCTTTTTCTCCGACTTAGAGCCGTTTTGCCAAGATTAAAATACGTCGATCAATCCGTAATTATGGTCATTGTCTTCACAGCATTTTCAGACTCTTTTTCCCAGAATATTTTTTCCGGTTATGCGACTTCTTCTTTGATCATGGTGGCTGCCACCATGCTTTGTATATTTTTACTGGTAATGTTGGTTCTGTTCACATTGAGTAAAATTTTGGGCTTTTCAAGGGAAGATAGGATCACTACACTTTTCTGTGGGTCCAAAAAATCCCTGGTCCATGGAGTAGTCATTGGAAAAGTGATTTTTCCTAACCCCGCGATCTTGGGTTTGGTGTTGCTGCCGGTGATGCTGTATCATATCCAACAACTGATTTTGGGAAGTGCTTTGGCGAGTTATTTGGGACGAAGAAGCCGGAAAAATGAAAAAGCCTGACTTGAATCAGGCTTCTTTGGATTATATATATTTTTGCGATAGCTCCTCGACCAAGTCCAGATAGGCTTGAGTAGCTTCCTCTTGGGATTTTCCTTTTAAGATTAGCCAAGCATTGTATTTGGCGGCAGCTTTAAAATCAAAGCCACCTGGTCTTTCTCCTTCGTTGTCACCTTCAGTAGCTTGCTTATATAGCCCATATAGTCTCAATAGTTCTTCATTGCTAGGTCTTGTGGTAAATTTTTGAGTGAGGGCTACTGCTTCCTCGAGTGTAGTTGGCTTCATGGTAAACTGGAATGTGTGTTTTGAGTTTCCAAATATCTGCAAAAATTCATCTACTGATAAACCATAAAAACAAAAAACCAGCCGTTTAAGGCTGGTTTTTGTTCGTGTTTGACTATTGTCAATTATCGCTTGTTCATAGTCACGTAGTCTCTCTCGGTAGCCCCGGTATAGACCTGTCGAGGTCTTCCGATTGGCTCCCCATTTTCTCTCATTTCTTTCCATTGAGCGATCCATCCTGGGAGTCGTCCCAATGCAAACATCACTGTGAACATATCTGTGGGAATACCCAATGCACGGTAAATGATACCGGAATAGAAGTCCACATTAGGATATAGCTTACGCTCTACGAAGTAGGGATCACTCAGGGCTGCTTGCTCCAGTTCTTTTGCAATTTCTAAAATCGGGTCATTAACTCCCAATTTAGCCAAAACGTCATCAGCAGCTTTCTTGATAATCTTGGCTCTCGGGTCGAAGTTTTTGTACACTCGGTGTCCGAAGCCCATCAAGCGGAAGGGATCATTTTTGTCTTTTGCTTTATCCAGGTACTTCTTGGCATCTCCACCGTCAGCTTTGATAGCCTCAAGCATTTCGATGACAGATTGGTTTGCTCCTCCGTGAAGTGGACCCCAAAGCGCATTGATACCTGCAGAAATAGAAGCGTAGATGGAAGCCTGTGAAGACCCGACAATTCTAACGGTGGAAGTGGAGCAGTTTTGCTCATGATCTGCGTGAAGGATCAATAATGCATCCAAAGCCTTGGCAACAATCGGATCCACTTCGTAGCGCTCTGCAGGAAGTGCAAACATCATTTTGAGGAAGTTGGAGCAATAGTCCAGGGAATTGTCAGGATAATTTACAGGGTGTCCAACTTTGTTTTTGAAAGCCCATGCAGCAAAAGTCGGCATCTTAGCGATCAGACGAATGATGCTGAGGTTGACATCTTCTGCACTTGCATTTGGATTCAGAGAATCAGGATAAAAAGCGGAAAGCGAACAGATCAATGAAGAAAGAACTCCCATTGGGTGGGCGTTGGAGGGAAATCCGTCAAGGATTTTCTTAATATCCTCATGCACTAGGGTATGAGTGGTGATCTGTCGGGTAAAATCCTCGTATTGCTGCTGCGTAGGCAGCTCTCCATAGATCAAAAGATAAGCAACTTCAATAAAGCTTGACTTTTCAGCCAAATCTTCGATTCTGTAACCTCTATATCTTAAAATTCCTTGCTCACCATCCAAAAAAGTAATTGAACTGGTAGTTGAACCTGTGTTTTTGAAGCCGGAATCTAGTGTGATAAGACCGGTAGCACTTCTTAGTTTTGCGATGTCAATCGCTGGTTCGTTTTCAGTTCCGATGATTACCGGAAACTCAAATTCTTGTCCTTTGTAGGACAACTTGGCGGAGTCAGACATATATCGTTAGTTTGGATATTTAATTAAGGGTTAAACTTCAAAATCGGCCTGAAGTTAGCAAAATCGCCCATTTTTTGGTGATATAATTACATGAGAGTAATCATAAATGTTTCTAATGAGATTAAAATTGACTACTTCAGGGTGATTTGCCTTTTGTGGTCAAAAAAGCAATTTCCCAGATTGATTTTAATGAATTCAAGTAATTAGCAAAAAAGCCCCGCAGGGCTAATTTTTAATCACAGAAATGTTCGAAAACTTCTACCAAGTGATCGCCGATCATCTTAGCATTTCTGCCTTCGATATGGTGTCTTTCGATGAAGTGAACGAGCTCACCATCCTTAAATAAAGCCATAGCAGGTGAAGAAGGTGGATAAGGCAATACCAATTCTCTCACTTTTGCAACAGCTTCCCGGTCATTTCCCGCAAAAACCGTAGCTAGGGTGGTGGGTTTTTTAGTCGCATTTTCCAAAGCAAACCGTACTCCCGGGCGGGCAGCACCTGCCGCGCAACCACATACTGAATTCACAACTACAAAGGTGGTACCTTTGTGATTTGGTCCCAAATGCTCCGCTACTTTTTCTGCTGTTCGAAATTCCTCAAAACCAACGTTCGTAAGTTCTGCCCTCATGGGGGCAATCAGTTCTTCAGGGTACATATTTTTGTTATTTATTTTCGGTTATAGAAATCCTAATTCGAGTTTGGCCGCCTCAGACATCATGTCTTGTGAATAAGGTGGGTCAAAAGTCACCTCTACTTCCACATTATTCACACCCTGAATCTGCTGAATTTTATCCTTTACCTCAGAAGGGATAAACTCTGCCGAAGGGCAGTTGGGCGAAGTGAGGGTCATCTGTACATAGACATTGTTTACCGGATAGACAGTGATTTCATAGATCAGCCCCAATTCGTAAACGTCCACAGGGATTTCCGGATCATAAACCTGCTTGATGGCGTTGACCACTTTGTCCCGTAGGTTTTCGACTTGAGTAGTGCTTTCGTTAGTTTTTTGAGCTTCCATGTCAGGCATTTTGCTTGGTTTGAAAAGCAAGGGCGTAAAGTTTCATTTGCTTGATCATTGCGGCCAATCCATTGGAACGTTGGCTACCGATGATTCCTCCCATTCCGATTTTTTGAATAAAATCCAATTCAGCATTAAGAATCTCATCGGGTCTCCGGTTATTGAGCACTCTAATCAAAAGGGAAATCAGGCCTTTGGTTATATCCGTATTCGAATCGGCCTGAAATTGTACCTTGCCATCCGCCTCATCCGCTATCAGCCATACTTTGGACTGACAACCCTTGATGATATTTTCCTCCTTTCGCTCGGACTCAGGGAAAGGTTTCAGATTACCACCTAATTCCATGATATAAAAAATGGTGGACTCTTTGTCATCCCCGAGGATTTCAAATTCTGAAATAATTTCGTCCTGTACCTCCTTGATCGTGCTCATTTGTTTTTCAATCTTGCGATTTGGGCGACACCTTCCGCCAGCTTTTCTATTTCTGATTTGGTATTGTAAACCGCAAATGAGGCTCTTACAGTTCCCTCAATGCCAAATCGTTTCATCAACGGCTGGGTACAGTGATGACCCGTCCGCACGGCAATACCTTTGGCATCCAACATTTGTCCTACATCAAAAGGATGCATACCGTTGATATTGAAGGACAACACAGATACTTTTTCGGAGGCTGTTCCAACAGGAATAAATCCCTTGATATCACTCATCAGTTCATTGGCATGTGCCAAAAGTGCATCTTCATGCGATATGATTTTGGTTTTGCTCAGGCTCTGAATGAAATCTAAGGCTGCTTTGAAAGCAATCACATCAGCAATATTTGGCGTGCCTGCTTCAAACTTGAAAGGAATCTCATTGTAGGTGGTTTTTTCAAACGTCACCTCTTTGATCATTTCCCCACCGCCTAGGAATGGAGGCATTTCTTCGAGCACTTCTCTTTTCCCATAAAGTACTCCAAGGCCCGTGGGACCATAAAGTTTGTGAGCTGAGAAAGCCAAAAAGTCACAGTTCAAATCCAGCACATCGATATCAAGGTGCGAAGTAGACTGGGCTCCATCCAAAAGAACTTTTGCACCTATGGCATGGGCTGCATCGATTACTTTTTTTACCGGATTGATCGTGCCGAGTGCGTTCGAAGCATGGACTATACTGACCAATTTGGTATTGGGAGAAAGGAGCTTTTCAAATTCTTCCCAAATAATTTCGCCAGAATCGGTAATAGGGATGACTTTCAAAGTGGCACCTTTTTCCTCACAGACCATTTGCCAAGGCACAATATTGCTGTGATGCTCCATGGTAGAAATGAGGATCTCGTCACCTTTTCCGATAAATTTTCTCCCAAAAGTCTGGGCAACCAAGTTGATACTTTCGGTAGTTCCTTTGGTGAAAATGATCTCTGCCGCCTCTCTTGCTCCGATAAAGTCCTTGACTGCTTCGCGAGTCTCCTCATAGTCGCGGGTGGCGCGGTCTGCCAAGGCATGAGCACCACGATGAATATTCGAATTATCCTTTTCGTAGTATTCTTGCAAGGCTTTTAGGACCGCCTTTGGCTTTTGAGTGGTTGCGGCATTGTCAAAATAAATTAAGGGCTTGCCATGCACTTCTTGATGAAGTACAGGAAACAAGCCCCTGATTTGGTCGATATTTAAACTCATGTGATTAGAATTTGCTTCCTAAGCGTTCCTGAATCAGGTTTACGACATGGTTACGGAAGCTTTCTTCTTCGATTTTTTCCATCACTTCGCCCGCAAAAGCATAAAGCAAAAGTCCTTTTGCGGAGAGCTTGTCAATTCCTCTTGCCTGAAGGTAGAAAAGTGCTTCTTCATCTAATTGGCCTACTGTACATCCGTGGGAGCACTTTACATCATCCGCCCAAATCTCGAGCTGAGGTTTGGTATTGATGATCGCATCTTCGGAGAGGAGAATATTATTATTTTGCTGGAAAGCGTTGGTTTTCTGAGCATCCTGACGGACGAAGATCTTTCCATTGAATACGCCTCGACTTTGGTCAGCCAGTATTCCCTTGTAAAGCTCGTTGGATTCCGCATGAGGAATGGTGTGGTCCACATTGGTGTGGTTGTCCACATGTGTTTTTCCATGGAGTAAATACACCCCAAACATGTTTCCTTCCGAATTACTTCCCAGGAGATTCAGACTCAGATTGTTCCTTACCATATCTCCGGAAAGCGAAATGTTTACTGAAGTGAATTTGGCGTCTTGCTGAATATCGGTTTCAATATTGCTGACTTCGATGGCGTTTTTACCTTCATGTTGAAGTCTATAGTAGCTGATTTGGGAATTCACTCCGCCTTTTACTTCCACCACTTTATTTACAAAGTACGCGGAATCGCTCAGGCTGATGCTTTGATCGAGGAAAGTCACTTCGGCAAAGTCACCTACTTCAATCCAAACTCTCGGCTGAATCACCTGTCCCTCATTCTCTTTGTTGAATGAAAGCATAAGGATTGGTTTCTCGATCTGCGCTTTTTTTGGAACGGAAATGAAAATTCCATCTACAAATGAAGCTTGATTCAGCGCTGCAAAAGGATCTTTGGAGGCCTTGGCAATGCTCCCGAGGGCAGTTTCCGGCTTATCGGAAAGCTTGGATACTTCCACTCCTTCAATTGTTGAGGAAAGCTCAGGGAGGAATGTTCCATTGGCGAAAACCAAAACATCGCCTTGGAAACCTTCAAATAAAGCCGATTTTACTTGGCTTTCAGTGATTTCAAAAGGAAGGGCAGGGGAGAAGGTTTTTATAGCATTCTCCAGCTTCTTACTGATGTTGGTGAATTTATATTCTTCAGCTTTGACAGCAGGAATTCCCTGAGAAAGAAAGCTTTCCTTTCCTAAAGTTCGAATGGAAAGAAAGTTTTCGGGAGTTGCTGCAAAAAGCGTTTGAAATGTATCTTGTTGGGTCAAGGTACTCATGTTTTTTTGTTTTGAGATCAGACAGTAGCAGCAGAATCGACTTCTTCTTTAATCCAGTCGTAACCTTTTTCTTCGAGTTCGAGAGCGAGCTCTTTGGTGCCGGACTTCACGATTCTTCCTTTGTACAACACGTGTACAAAATCAGGAACGATGTAGTCCAGTAAGCGCTGATAGTGCGTCACCACAATGGTTGCGGTTTTGTCTGATTTCAATTTATTCACTCCATTGGAGACGATCCTCAACGCGTCGATATCCAATCCAGAGTCAGTTTCATCCAAAATAGAGAGTGTAGGCTCTAACATAGCCATTTGGAAGATCTCGTTTCTCTTTTTTTCACCTCCAGAAAAGCCTTCATTGAGCGAACGGCTAAGTAGTTTTTGATCAATTTCAACCAAGGCCATTTTCTCCTTCATCAAAGAAAGGAATTTCACCGCGTCCAAAGGTTCCTGACCTCGATATTCGCGTACTTGGTTGAGGGCTGTTCTGAGGAAGTTAGTAGAAGAAACGCCCGGGATTTCTACAGGATATTGGAAAGCCAAAAATACGCCTTCTCTAGCTCGGTCTTCAGGGGCAAGATCCAAAAGGTCTTTTCCCTGAAAAATCACTTCACCTTCGGTTACTTCATATTCTTCACGTCCTGCGAGTACAGATGCCAAGGTAGATTTTCCGGAGCCATTGGGTCCCATGATCGCGTGTACTTCGCCTGCTTTTACTTCAAGATTGATCCCTCTCAGGATTTCATTCCCTTCGATAGATGCGTGGAGGTTTTTTATGCTTAACATAACTTATTATTAGACATTTCAAATTTGATATTTGAGATTAGCAACACCATCTTATCTTTTGAACTTGTTGCCTTTAATCTCACTATCTTTTAAGTATTTCATAAATCCTGAGATGGATTTAGATATTTCAAGGTTTTTGGTCACCATTTCATCCAATTTTTCTTCAGAAATGTAGTTTCTATCGAAAGCACGGTAGAGTTGGGACCTTGATTCACCTGCCGAACCTTTAGAAATACTCAGGAAATTGATGAACTCTCTGTTTCCCTCTCTTTCGAAGCCTTCGGCTATATTATCTGAAATAGATCCAGAGGAATCATTAATTTGATTTCTTAGGCTAAAATCTTTTTCAAAACCATTCTTATTGGTCAATTCAAAGATTTCCTTCGCGTACAGTCTCGCTTTTTTCCAAATTTCGAGGTCTTCAAATCGAGTGATGGTTCCCATAATCTCAAATTTCTAACCTCAAATTTCGAATCTTTTATCCAACAGATCCTTCCAGTGTAAGGGCTAGCAACTTCTGTGCTTCTACCGCAAATTCCATTGGAAGCTGGTTCAATACTTCTTTGGCGTAGCCGTTTACAATCAGGGCTACCGCATCTTCTGTAGCGATTCCTCGCTGATTGCAATAGAAAATCTGGTCTTCCCCGATTTTTGAAGTGGTCGCTTCGTGCTCCACTTTGGCAGAAGGATTATTGATGTCAATGTATGGAAAGGTATGGGCACCGCATCGGTCACCCATTAGCAAAGAATCGCACTGGGAGAAGTTTCTTGCATTGTCCGCACGCTTCATCACCTGTACTTGTCCTCGGTAGGAGTTTTGGGATTTTCCTGCAGAAATGCCTTTGGACACAATTCTGGACTTGGTGTTTTTACCGATATGGATCATTTTGGTACCAGTATCTGCCTGCTGATAATTGTTGGTCACAGCTACAGAATAGAACTCTCCAATCGAGTGGTCTCCTTTAAGGATACATGAAGGATACTTCCAGGTTACAGCAGAACCGGTTTCTACCTGGGTCCATGAGATTTTGGAATGATCACCAGCGCATATACCTCTTTTGGTAACGAAATTATAAATACCTCCTTTGCCTTCTTTATCTCCCGGGAACCAGTTTTGAACTGTTGAATATTTAACCTCGGCGTGTGCACCAGCGTAGATCTCTACCACAGCGGCGTGAAGTTGGTTTTCATCCCGCTGAGGAGCAGTACAACCTTCTAAGTAAGAAACATAAGAAGAGTCGTCAGCTACAATCAAGGTCCTTTCGAATTGTCCTGTATTTGCGGCGTTTATTCTGAAATAGGTGGAAAGTTCCATTGGGCATCTTACGCCTTTTGGAATGTAGCAGAATGAACCGTCAGAAAATACTGCGGAGTTTAATGCAGCATAGTAATTATCGGTCATAGGTACGACCGAACCAAGATATTTTTTGATTAAATCAGGATGCTCTTTTACGGCTTCACTGAAAGAACAAAACACGATTCCTAACTTACCTAATGTGTCTTTAAAAGTAGTCGCGACAGAAACAGAATCCAAAACTGCATCAACAGCGATTCCTTGAAGTCTTTTTTGCTCATTCAAAGAGATCCCTAGTCGTTCATAAATTGCAATCAGTTCTGGATCTACCTCGTTCAAGTTTTTCGGCTTTTTAGACTGCTTAGGAGCAGAATAATATTTCAAAGCCTGCAAATTAATCTTTGGATAATGCACATTTGCCCACTCTGGCTCGGACATGTTTTGCCAAGTTCTGAAAGCCTTCAATCTCCATTCAAGTAACCATTCCGGCTCTTCTTTTTTGGAAGAAATCCATCTAATGATATCTTCATTTAATCCAGCTGGGGCTTCATCTGTTTCATAATTTACAGACCAGCCATGCTCATATTCTTTGGAGGTTAGTTCTTCTAAAATTTGATTGTCTTTGCTCATGTGCTGAGTTATTTAGACTAATTATATTTTGATTGCGAATGTACAACATTTAACGGAAATAATATGTTCACTGCCGTTGTAAAAATCTATCGCCTTATCGATTTTATCTATTTACATATATTGTAAACGTCTGATAATTAGGTCTTAAACCGAAAATAAAAAAGCCCAGAAAATACTGGGCGTACTAATAAATGTATAGACTTACACTTCTTTATTTTTAAATTAGATTTAATCTAAATAGAGTTATTTATCCCTTTCGAAAAATTGGATAGGGCGATTAATGCTTTCTTCCAAAACAATGAGAGTCTCCGTTCGGTCGATTCCATCTACCTTTTGGATCTTGTCAAGGACTAATCTCAAATGGTTAGTGTCCCTGCAGATTATTTTGGCAAAAATGGAATAATTGCCCGTAGTATAATAAGCGCTCACTACCTCAGCGATTTCTTTCAAGCGTTCGATTACAGTATCATACAGAGAGCTCTTCTCCAGATATATCCCCAAAAATGCAGAGATATCATAGCCGAGTTTCGAAAAATCAATATTCAAAGTGGCACTTTTTACAATGCCCATATCTTCTAATTTTTTCATTCGCACGTGTACTGTCCCAGAGGAGACGAATACCTTTTTTGCGATTTCGGTATAAGGTGTTTTGGCGTCTTCGTTGAGAAGAGAGATGATTTTTAAATCAACGTTATCGATATCTAAAATTTTATCCATTTTCTGGGAGGTATTTTGGATGATTGTTAATGAAACTGACGGGAAATTAGAGATTGTTCAAAATATTGCAAAATTATTTTTTCAATTTGTAATTAAGGTGAAAATCTATTTACTTTGGGCCTATCGATTAAAAGCAATCGAAAATTTGGTTTTCAGCCAACTTATTGGTGTTAATTTCCGATAATTCGTTTAAGGCCAAATAATTGATCTTCAAATGAAAACTTTTAATCTCTAAAGTTATATTTGGGTTTATATTCTGAAAAGAGTCTTGCCAGTGGCAAGACTTTTTTGTTTTGAAGCAAATTCCAACATTTTCAATGGTACGAAATCCATTTATTTCCCTCTTTTTTTACCAATTGATCAATTTTTTGAAATTAAAACGCATTTATCTTGGTTTGAAATGTTTTTTGGTGTATTCTTGTCTTAGAATTTCAGCCCTATGAAACGCTCCGCCCTCATTCGATCCCTACTAAGCCTTGCAGCAATAGCTCTTTTGAGCTTTTCCGCAATGGCTGGCAATGATGATTTGATTATCAGAAAATATGCTGAATCAGGGGCAAACGAAGCAATTTCTTCAAGCTGGAAGTTTTCAGAAGACTTTAATGCTCTTATTGATTCTTACTCCTCCTTCATATTCAGAACCAAAAAAAGTCAAGAAATCGATCAGGTTAATTTTGTGATCGAGGTAAATTCCTTCGGAAAGATTGTTGGGTTTGAATTAGATTCCGAAGCTGATAAGGGTTTAAAAGAAAGATTGGATTATGTGGTTAGACAGCTTCCCAGCTGTCAGCCTGCAGAAGGTGCAGCAACCTACAAATCGGAGAAATTCGAAATCATCATCAAAAAGTAAGGCCGATAATTTATCGGTCTTTTTTTTTAACGGTTGGGGAGGCTAATTAGCCTCTTTTATTTTTACTTATCCAACCAACCATCTTATGAAAATAGTTTCCTTAGCCTTTTCCGCCTGTTTGATCACTTCTGTTGCTCAAGCACAAGTGAGATCATTTGTTACCGAAAAGCCTTTTTCTGAGAAAAACGAGAAGGCGAAATTTTATACGGTTTCTGGTGAAAGACACGGGCCTTCCTTTTTTAAGAAGTTTGTCTTTCCAGAGGTTGAATATTCTCCGGGGGAAAGACTGACTTTCGATAAGTATCATACTGTGGATGTCATGTATCATTGGTATGAAAAGTGGGCAGCCCAGTTTCCAGATATCGTTGACCTGTATGTCATTGAACATTCTTTCGAAGGAAGACCCATTTATCAAATGACCCTTACCAATAAAAAGACTGGAAAAGATACCGATAAGCCCGCTGCTTACTTCGAAGGAGGACGGCATTCAGGAGAAATCACTTCAAGTGAGTCCATCTTGTGGCTCACGCAGTATTTGATCGAAAACTATGGCAAAGATTCAGAAATCACCTCACTGATCGATACCAAAGCGATCTATCTCCGTCCTCAGAATAATCCAGACGGCTCCAACTTATACCTTTACACCGAGCAACGAAACCGAAGTACAGTCCGGCCCTATGACAATGACCGGGATGGCTTATTGGATGAGGACCCCGAGGAAGATTTAGATGGTGATGGGGTCATTTATCAGATGCGAAAAAAGGCTGTAACTCCCGAGGAGAAGGAAAAGGCCAATTTTATAATCGACCCCCGCGACCCTAAGGGAAGATTAATGAAGCGGACTTTTGCCGGCAAAGGGGAATACCTGGTTTATACAGAAGGAATCGATAACGATCAGGATGGAAGTTTCAATGAAGATGGAGTAGGGGGGCTTGATTTACACCGCAATTATCCGGAAAACTGGCGGCCTATGCCGGGAGGAGATCTCACCGGCCGCGGTTATACCCAAGGTGGTGCTGGTGAATATCCCCTAAGTGAGATCGAGACCCGATCTACAGCGCTTTGGATGCTAAGTCACCCAAATATCTCTGTGGTCAATTCTATGGATACCCGAGTTCCTATGCATCTTCGCCCGCCTTCAACTTCAAAATCAGAAGAGCGAATGTACCCTCAGGATTTGGCAATCTATAAGGAAATGGATCAGCTTGGTCTATCCTATACCGCATATCCTTGGGCTGGTGATGTGTATGAAACCTACGCTACTAGATACCAAGTAAACTCCATGACCGGTGATCCTTTGAAGCCTGAACCGCTTTTTGGGCATGGGCCAGATTTTGGTTATTTCTATTATGGAAGTATCTGGTATGGTGATGAGTTGTGGAATAATGGAGCCATGAAAGATTACGATGGCGACGGTATCTATGACGATTATGATGGACTGATGTGGGATGACGAGGCCAATCAAAGCCGGGGATTTAAAACTTGGACTCCATTTACTCATCCTCAGCTCGGCGAGGTGGAAATCGGCGGTTTTCATCCTAAGTTTTTCGGACAAAATGGTCCCACTTGGCAGCTGGAGGATTGGGCCAAAAAGCAGGCTCTTTTTAATCTCGCTATGGCTAAAAGATTGCCTCAGCTGGAAATCAATGATCTGAAAGTTAAGAAACTTTCATCCGGTGAATTTGAAATTACGCTCGAATGGACCAACTCAGGAAAGCTTCCGGTTGCTCTCGAGCAGGCCAAACTGGTAAAAATCGTCCAGGAAGACAGGGTTTCTTTGGACTTTGACAAAGGGCTGACCAAAGGCTACGAAGATGCCAAAGTGAAAATCACCACTCCTTCGTTGTATGACAAAACTATCTACGCCGGATACACTGGAGTCGGAGAAAAGAAGTCTGCTACTTTCAAAGTGAAAATAGAAGGAACGGAATCAGTGAAAGGAAAAATCAGGCTCTCATCCACTCGAGGAGGCTATTTTGAACGAGAATTTACCCTAAATCAATAAGTAAAAATTACAATGGTACAAGTGAAGCAATGGATGTGGATTTTTGGATTGGTTTTGCTGACGCAAATTTCTTTTGCTCAGCAAAAACGATCATTAACCCACGCAGATTACGATGGTTGGGAGAGCCTTTCTTCCGAAAAAATCACCAAAAATGGACAATTTGTCGGGTATCAGATCTCGCCTCAGGATGGAGATGGAAGATTGGAATTTTTACCATTTAAGAATCCTGCACAGAAAGTGGTGATTCATCGAGGTTCAGGATTTGTCTTTTCACCAGATGACCAATTTGCAGTGGGTAAAATCGCTACTCAGAAAGATTCGGTCAGAATACTCAAGCTCAAAAAGAAAAAAGCGGATGACATGCCAAAGGATAGTCTCTTTATCCTCAATCTCGCAGCCGGAAAAGTAGAAAAACTTGCCCGAGTAAAATCATTCGCCATTCCCACCGAAAAAGGTAGCTGGATTGCGATTCATTTTGAAAAGGAACTTCCTCAAAAAGATACCCCAAAGGATTCTACTGGAACTCAGGCTGATTCAACTGCTAAAGTCGAAAAACTAAAAAAAACCGACGGAACCAAGCTGACAGTCCGGACCTTGGATGGCTCCAAATCTTGGGATTTCGAGCGGGTGAAATCGTATAGTTTCGCTCCTAACGGGGATTTTATGCAATACACCTTGGCCGAGGAAGAGAAGGAAGACAATGCAGCAGTTTACCTTCTAAATCTTGCCACAGGTGAGAGTACCCTGGTGCATGAGAAAATGACCACCTACTCCAATCTGACCTTTTCACCTCAGTCTCGCAGATTGGCCTTTATCGCTACGGATGATTCACTGAAAGCCAAAAAACCTCAACACACCTTATTTATATACGATGTGAAAAATCAGGATCTGGCAATTCAGGTCGAAAAGTCTGCTCTAAAGCTTGAAAATTCAAGACTTAGCCCCGATGGCTTTATCCGGTTTTCGGAGGATGAGAGCAAAATTTTCTTTGGAGTTGCTAAAGATTACCTGGATTATGCTTACGAGTCAGACACTACCATCCTGGATGAGGAAAGGGTAAGTCTAGATATTTGGGGCTGGCAGGATGCCGAAATCCAACCCATGCAACTCAAAAACAAATCCCAGGCTGAGCGAAAGACCTATCTTGCCGTAATGGATTTGACTACTTTGAAAATCAATCAGTTGGCAACTCCTGAGCTGGATAATGTCCAACTCGAGAACAAAATTACCAAGGATTTTGCCTTGGCCTATACAGATCAGCCCTATCGAAGAAACTACAGCTGGGATATTCAGATCGGTCGCGATTTGTACCTTGTAGATTTCAAGACAGGTTCTCAAAAACTGATTGAGAAAAATGCTTCAGGCTTTGCGCGACTTTCTCCTGAAGGAAAATACGCTTATTGGTATGATTCCAGAGATAGTGCATGGGTTGCGTTTGATTTGGTGGCTGATCAGCGAATTACCCTGACGAAGTCCCTTCCAGTACCTTTCTATGAGGAATTGCATGACTCTCCATCCCTCCCTGGAAGCTACGGTGCTGAAGGTTGGTTAGCTGGTGATGCGGCCATTCTGATCAATGACCGATACGATATCTGGAAGATCGACCCTAAAAATCCTGCAGCTGCAGTCAACTTGACACTTGGCGAAGGCCGCAAAAGGCAGGTCACATTTAGAAGAGAGCAGTTAAAGGCGGATGAAACTTTCATTGATCCTAAAGAGCCTTTGTTCCTTTCGGCTTTCAATGAAATGACCAAAGAGAATGGCTTTTATACCACTACTTATGACGCAAAGTCTGCTCCTAAGCAACTGATCATGACTGCTCATCGATACTATGGCTTGAAAAAGGCCGAAGATGGCAATCAAGTGTTGGTTAGACGCTCGACGTATCAGGAAAATCCGGACCTATATCTGACAGATTTAACCTTCAAAAATCTCGCAAAAGCTTCTAACCTGAATCCTCAGCAGGCTGGTATCAAGTGGGGAAGTGTAGAACTGGTTTCTTACCTGGCCAATGACGGGACTCCGCTTCAGGGGTTACTTTTCAAGCCAGAAGGATTCGACGTCATGAAGAAGTACCCAATGATGGTTTATTTCTATGAGCGAAACAGCGATACCTACCATGCCTATCGAGCTCCTGCGCCCAGCAGAAGTACGATTAATATTCCCTATTTCGTCAGCAATGATTACCTCGTTTTTGTTCCGGATATCAAGTATGACTTAGGCCTGCCGGGACCAAGTGCCTATGACTGTATCATTCCCGGTGTACAGGCAGTGATTGCCCAAGGCGGAGTGGATACCGAAAATATGGCGATCCAAGGTCAAAGCTGGGGAGGCTATCAGGTGGCTTACCTAATCACCCGAACCAATATGTTTAAAGCGGCAGGTGCCGGTGCTCCGGTAGTCAATATGACTTCTGCTTATGGCGGAATCCGTTGGGGTACAGGCATGAGCCGCATGTTCCAGTACGAACAGACTCAATCCCGAATAGGAGGTACGCTCTGGGAAAAGCCGATGTATTACCTCGAAAACTCCCCGCTATTTACCATGGATCGAGTGCAAACTCCCGTCCTGATCATGCACAACGATGCAGATGGGGCAGTGCCTTGGTATCAAGGAATCGAGATGTTTATGGCTTTGAAGCGTCTGAACAAACCTGCTTGGTTGCTTCAATACAATGGAGAGGATCATAATCTGACCCAGCGCAAAAATGCCAAAGACCTTTCCGTTCGCCTAAGCCAATTTTTTGATCATTACCTCAAAGGCGCGCCGGCTCCGCTTTGGATGACGGAAGGTTTACCTGCGGTGGAAAAAGGAAAAACCCTTAAATACGAGTTAGGAAACTAAAAGCAAAAGCCCCGAATTTTCAGGATTCGGGGCTTTTTCATTTAATTTTGCAACATTCCCAAAGTCCCGAACTTTGGAAAAGTTCTTTTTGACTCCTCAGGAATAATCGGTAATGGATGAGATTTTTTCGTCTGCAAACCGAAAAACTGATTTTCCCTCAAGGCTAATCTCTTGTCCCTTTTGGATTCCATTAGGAAAATCCATCGCCGCGATCGCCCAATAGGAAATCTCAACTTCGGTTTCTTCTTCCAAGTGCAGAATTGATTTAATGGTTTGTTTTCGGCTGGAAAAATAGGCTAATGCCTCCTGGGCTTGCTTTAGGAATGGTTCTTTGCCTTGAAGTGAATGGGTTTTTTGTCCAAAGGAAAAATTCTCAAACACGACATGCTCATCCAAAGGCTCCATCATGCTTTCAATTTTCATTTGATTGTACCCATCCAAATAGGATCGAATCAATTTTTCTCTTGCTAAAGGTTCCATAGTAAAAAAACAAAATGGGGCAAAAATACTCTTCAGTCCCTATTCCAAACTCCATTGGTTAGCGAAGCCGAAGCATCAATCTTACTACACCGCCACAGGAGCTTTGATATGCGGGTGCGGATCGTAATTCAGCAGTTCAAAGTCCTCGTATTTGAACCCGAAAATATCCTTTACCTCAGGGTTGATCTTCATGGTTGGAAGCGGTCGGATATCCCGGCTGAGTTGGAGTTCCGCTTGCTCCAAATGGTTCAGATACAAATGGGCATCGCCAAAGGTATGGATAAATTCCCCAGGCTCCAGATCACATACCTGTGCCACCATCATGGTGAATAGGGCATAAGAAGCAATGTTGAAGGGAACTCCTAAAAAGACATCTGCACTGCGCTGATAGAGTTGGCAGGAAAGTTTGCCATCCGCCACGTAAAACTGGAAAATCGTATGGCAAGGAGGAAGGGCCATGTGGTCTACATCGGCCACATTCCAGGCGCTTACGATGTGCCGACGGCTGTCTGGCTTGGTTTTGATCTGATGAATCAGGTTTTTGATCTGATCGATTTCCCCGCCTTTTCCGTCGGGCCAATGTCTCCACTGATAGCCATAGACTGGACCTAAATCGCCATTCTCGTTAGCCCATTCATCCCAAATGGATACTCCGTTTTCTTTCAGCCATGTGATGTTACTGTCACCACGGAGGAACCAAAGCAATTCGACAATAATGGAGCGGAGGTGAAGTTTTTTGGTAGTGACCACAGGGAATCCATCCGCCAGATTGAACCGCATCTGATGTCCAAAAATGGAAATGGTTCCGGTGCCGGTCCGGTCAGTTTTCTTAACTCCCTCAGCGAGAATTCGCTTCATCAAATCGTGGTATTGCTGCATTTTTTTGGCTTATTTACTTCCTCGGCAAGTTAAGGAATCGAAGAATTTAAAAAACATTCTTTTCCGATTTGCTCTTTTAAAAATGAGTCAAGCCTGTTGATTCAACCCACAGACAGTAACCCGATGTTCGGAAAATCATCCTCTTATTTTCTTCTATTTATCAGTGCATTATTGACTGGATTACTGTTGATTTTCAGGCCTGTTCCCCAGTTTGACTACGATTTTGAGCAGTTTTTTCCTCAGGATGATCCGGATTTGTCCTTTTATCAGGGAGTGTATGAAAAGAATTTTGGAAGCGATAACGATTACCTTCTTCTCGCAATTAGCAATCCGGAAGGAGACTGGCTTGACTCGGCTTTCCTTTCACGCTCAGCAAAGGTCAAAAGCGAAATTCAAACTCTGAGTGGAGTAGATACCCTAATTTCCATTTTTGACCTTCAGATCCCTATTATCAATGCCTTTGGCCTTCAGACTTTTCCGATATTGGATTGGTCGAGTGGGGAAAGTATTCAGCGCTCTGAGGAAAAACTTGAACAGGTAAAAGGTTCTTTGATTGCTCAGGATGGCAGTAGCTTCCTTTTTTTGATCCAAAACGATCCCCAACTCAGCAAAGAAGAAGGTGATGATCTATATGAGCAGATCATCTTGATTTTGGCCCAAAACAGTCTTGAACCTCATGCTGTGGCTGGCAAAATCCAGACTCAGCGTGATTTTGTAAGCTTGATGCAACAGGAGTTTGGACTTTTTATCGGAGCATCTTTGGTCCTGATGCTGCTGGTTTTGTTCCTGATTTTTCGAAAACCTTGGGGAATTCTGATTCCCATCCTGGTTTTGGTTTTAGGGATATTATGGGCTTTCGGCTTGATTCTTTTGGCGGGGAAGCCACTAGATATCATGTCGGTCATGCAGCCGACCATATTCTTGATTGTTGGGCTGAGTGCCCTGATTCATTATTTCACACATTTTATTAAAAAACTCAGAACAGGTCTTCCCAAGGCCGAGGCAGTCCAAGAGACCTTCAATGAACTCACATTTGCGGTAGCCTTGACAGTTTTTACCACTTCGATGGGATTTCTATCGCTACTTTTTACTTCCATTCCTGCATTGAAAGGGTTTGGATTATGGACCGGGGTTGGCATTTTGGTTTTGTTTATGGCCATACTGATGATCGCACCGGGATTACTTCATTTGTTTCCTATCACTCAACCTAATCGAATTCTTCCTTCAAAAAGTGAGCGGCTTTTGTCTGGTATTTTTCAAAAAGTTCTGATCAATCGAAAAGGGATAGTTGTATTTTTTCTGACAATTTCTCTTTTGGGAATATTCCTCGCTACTCAACTCAAAATTAACGGTTACCTGCTCGATAACTTGCCACTTGATCATCCGATTCAGGAGGATTTTGCCTATTTCGATCGGGAATATGGCGGATCAAACCCGCTGGAATTGTATTTGGAAATAGGCTCAAAAGCTGAAAGCCTGTTGGATTTGGAGGTTCTAGGACAAATCCAAAAAGTCGAGGAAAAGCTACGCGAACTTTTTGGGGAGGGAGAATTCATATCTCCGGTCAGTCTGGTCAAGACCCTGAATCAAGCCCAAAACCAAGGAAATCCAAGAGCATTTTCATTGCCATCCCGAGGTCAGTACCTGAGGATGGAGCGATATTTTGATCAAGCCCTGAACCTGAATGGTCCCAAAGTGCTTACCGAAAATCGGTCTGCAGGACGTATAAGCGGTCGGGCGCCTGACTTTGGGAGCTTCAAAATGGGAGAACTGAGGGCCGAACTGATGGGTTTTGTCCAGAGGGATATCGACCCAAATCTGCTTCAAGTCAGGTGGACTGGCACAGCTCATCTGATTGATCGGGGGCATGAGTCGGTGACTCGACAAATGGCAAAAGGGCTTGGAGTCGCCTTTTTGATAGTAGGACTTATTGCCGGTCTGATGTTTAGATCTTGGAGATTGACATTTATCCTATTGATTCCCAACATGGTGCCTCTTGTCTGGATGTGTGGGTTGATGTGGCTTTTGGACATCGAGTTCAAGCTGACCACGGCCATTTTGTTTACCGTTGCATTTGGGATTGCCGTGGACGATACGATTCACTTTATGTCCAAACTCAAAGTGGAGCTTGCCAAGGGTAAAAATCTCCACTATGCCATCAAGCGTACTTTTTTAGAGGCTGGCAGAGCGATAGTTCTGACTACTATCATTTTGGTGGCTGGGTTTGGATTGTTGATTTTCAGTCAGTTTGGGGTAACTCACTTTACGGGATTACTGATCAGTTTTTCCTTGGTTTTTGCACTTTTGGCAGATTTGCTGCTTTTGCCAGTGTTACTTCTACCTCTGAAAAAACTCTGGGAAAAGAAGGCTAAAGCTCTATCCCTTCCCAAGAAAATGTAGCCGTCACGGGATAATGGTCAGAGTAATCTACTTCCCGATGGGTATTGAAATACACAGGCAATAATTCAGGAGAGGCAAAAATGTGGTCAATCCTAAGGAAAAACAAGACTCGATTGTAAGTGAACCCAAACCCCCTTCCTGCCACTTCAAATGCATTTTTGAGTTTTTGGTTCAATTTAAAATAGGCATAGGAATAGGGTATTTCATTGAGATCTCCCAGCAGAATCACCCGATGTGGACTATTGCTCAGATGCTCAAATAGAATCGAAAGTTGCTCTGCCCTTGCCAGACTCCCCCGATGAAGCTTGCCAAGTGTCTGACGATAGACTTGCTTGACCTTTTCATATTCGTCTAGAGATTCAGCTGGGATAGCCATAGATTGGAGGTGGACATTGTAGATTCGGATGGTATCGGATTTGACCAAAATGTCTGCGAAAATCGCTCCGTTACTATGCCGGGTGTCAAACACCACTCCTTTATTCACGATAGGATAGTCTGAGAAAATGGCCATTCCGTACGATCGCTTTCGTTCGTTTCCATCCACCACATGATAGAAATAGTCTTTTTCACCGTTTTCCGAGAGAATTTTTAGGGCATTTCTTGAGGCTGAAGTTTGATCTTGGTAAAACTCCTGAAATACTTTGACCTCTGCAGGATGATCTCTGAGCCAGGCAAATACATTGGTTTCGATCTCTCCGGTTGTTTTCTTTTTGTAGTCAAAGAGGTGGGCATTATAGGTCAGGACTTGGAGTCCGGATTCATTTTCTGCCTTTGGGTTAAACTGAAATGTGATCAGGAGAAATTTATGTCCAATAATTAGAGCAAATAACGGTAGAAAGGCGAGTTTTCTCCAGGCCAAAGCCAAAAGGCCCAGCAGGAGTATATTTGCTAACAAGGCCAATGGGATCAAAAAGGGTAGGAGGCCTGCATACCTAAAACTTTCAGGAGATATGAACACACTTGCAAAAAGAACGAGTGAAATAAAAAAGGTGGTGAACGTGATAAACTTCATGTGTGGCTAGGGTGTGGATTTTTCCTCCTTTTCAAATATGTCCAAAAAGAAAGGAAATACAGAGTCCTTTTAAGGAAAAAGGGGAAAATTGGGTTATATGGCCCTTTTTTGAAACCTGAAATTCAACACATTATTGTGATTCTTTCAAGTATTCAAATCCAAAGCTTGCATCATTCTCTTTAATTTTGCGTAATTACTTCCAAAACTAACCACAAATCGATCTGATCATGAATAAAAAATCTACGCTTGGAGCAGCTGCACTATCGATATTGATCTTTTTTTCTTGCCAAAATAAGCAGTCCGAAACCGTCGAAACCCCTGCATCCTCTGAAGTGGAAACTACTTCTTCAGAAGAAGATCAAAGACCAAGTCCGCTCGAAGTAAAAGAGGGAAAAATCGGCGATAAATCATTTAAAATTCAGTATGGCTCTCCCGCTGTTAAAGGTCGGGCGATTTGGGGCGACTTAGTTCCCTACAATGTGGTATGGAGAACAGGAGCCAATGAAGCCACATTTATAGAAATTACTCAGGATATCACCGTAGAGGGCAAAAATCTTCCCGCGGGCAAGTATTCTCTTTTCACCATTCCCAAAGAGTCGGGACCTTGGACGGTGATTTTCAATTCAGAGTGGGATCTTGAGCATGGACATTTCCAGTATGATGAAAAAAATGATGTGCTTCGGGTAGAGTCAGTTCCTACTTGGGAATCTACTTCCTCAGAGCGGCTATCGATCGAAATCGAATCTCCAGGAATCGTGATCCGCTGGGAAAAACTCAAACTTCCGATCACTATTCGCTAAAGCCCTACCTTTCTCCCCGACATCTAGTCGGGGTTTTTTTTGCATTTCCAAAAAATCGCTAGTTTACGCTTGCTTTTTGGCAAAGAGTTCAAATCACCTATTTATTCTAAATTCAAATCATGAGACATTCTGCTATTTATGGTAGCAATTTTTTGTTTTTCAGATGGCTGTGATTTGGATTTGAGGATTCAGTTTTGATCAAAACAACTAAGTATGAAATACATTTCCTTCATTTTTGCCCTGATCGTCAGTGTTGCTCTAGCGATAGTAGTGTCAAGGCCATTTGGGCAGATTCCTCCACTTGCACCTTTGTTGGATCCGTATGTGGGATTTTGGCAAAATTCATTCAGTGAGGATCAACTTGCCAAAGAGGAATTGGTACTGGCAAATCTATCTGCACCGGTGCAAGTCCTCTACGATGAGCATTTGATTCCTCATATTTTCGCCGACAACGAAGAGGATCTTTATCGTGCTCAGGGATTTGTGACTGCACAGCATCGACTATGGCAGATGGAGTTTCAGACCATGGCAGCAGCAGGTCGTATTTCTGAAATAGTGGGGCCTATAGCATTGGAGCTGGATCGGATGACCCGAAGAAAAGGTCTGGCATATGGGGCAGAGTTGGGCATTAAATTTTTAGAAGAACGTGATCCGGAAACGCTCAAACTCGTGGAAGCCTACGCTGATGGAGTCAATCAATACATTACCTCACTGTCGCCGGCTCAGATTCCTGTCGAATATAAAATTCTCAATTACAGACCGGAACCATGGTCCGCTTATAAATCCCTCCTTTTGCTTAAGTATATGTCTGACATGCTGGTCGGCGATCGTGATTTGGAGTACACCAACCTTCGCAGAATGCTGGGAGAAAGCAAGCTGAGTAGGCTTTTTCCTGAGTTTCCCAAAGAGAATGATCCTGTCATAGAGGCTTCTAGAGTTTGGGACTTTCAGCCGATTCCTGTTTCCAAGCCCGATAGCATTTTATATCCCAATGAAAATCTCATCCTCGATCCTCTGACTCAACCTATAGAGGGCACTGGTTCAAATAACTGGGCTGTCTCTGGCTCTAAAACCAAAAGCGGCCATCCGATTTTGGCTAATGATCCGCATTTGAGTTTGAACCTCCCTTCATTATGGTATTCCATGCAGTTGACTACACCAGATCACTCGGTCAAAGGCGCCACTTTGCCGGGGGCCTTGGGGGTCATTTCTGGATTCAATCAAAACATTGCCTGGGGAGTAACCAACGCCACCAAGGATGCGCGTGATTGGTACAAAATCACTTTTCAGGATGACAGCAGAAAGTTTTATAGGTACGGAAATGAATGGAAGCCGACTACTTTTAGGGTTGAAGAAATCAAGGTCAAAGGTGAGGCTCCCGTACTTGATACTGTTGTTTATACTCACTACGGACCGGTAGTTTATGACCGGAGTTTTGGAGCTGAGCGAATGGATGTGAATTTTGCGTTGAAATGGACTGTTCATGAAGGGTCAAATGAGCAAAAGACCTTTTTGATGATGAATAAGGCAAGGGATCATTCAGACTACAATGCGGCATTGGATAATTACGCCGCTCCTGCACAAAACTTTGTTTTTGCCTCTGCCACCGGAGATATAGCCATGCGTATTCAGGGCAAATTTCCATTGAAGTGGGAGGGACAGGGTAAGTTTTTTATGGATGGAGCTGACCCAAGGATGGAATGGCAAGGATACATTCCCAATTCGCATAATCCCAACACCTTAAATCCCGAGCGAGGTTTTGTCTCCTCTGCCAATCAGCATCCAGTCGATCCTTCCTATCCTTACTATGTGTTTGACAATAGTTATGAACACTATAGAAATCGCCGACTTAATCGCCGACTGACCGAAATGAGCCAAATCACCCTTGAGGATATGAAGGCTTTACAATTTGATGACTACCACCTCCAAGCAGCTGAAGCTTTGCCGGTGCTGATTGGACTTTTAGGTAATCATCATGCAGAGTCCAAGGAGGCAGAGAAGTACCTAACGGAGCTCAAAGCTTGGGATTTTTATGCCGATCCCAATCAAAAAGCGCCTTCACTCTATTCGATTTGGTTTTCAGAAACGGCAGAAAGTATATGGAGGGAATTTGCACCTGCAGAATTGCCTGTGGTGAAGCCAAACAGTTATCAGACAATCCAAATGCTGAGGGAAAGTCCTGCAGATTCTGTTTTCGAAGTGAAAAGTATAGCCGGTATTCAACAGGCGAATTTTCATGTGAAAGTTGGATTTGATTCTTTGCTGGTAAAAATGGCCGAGTGGGAGAAAACTGAAGGCGATTATACTTGGGCCAACTTCAAGAAAACTACCATACAGCACTTGGTGCCCAACTTTAAAGCCTTCTCTGTCGAAAATGTGTACACAGGAGGAGGCGCGGGAATCCTCAATGCCACGGGTAGTCGTCATGGTGCCAGTTGGAGGATGGTCGTAGAAATGGGGCCTGAAATCACTGCATTTGGGATCTATCCCGGAGGTCAATCCGGCAATCCGGGCAGTAAGTTTTACTCTAATTTTATTTCGATCTGGGCCAATGGAGAGTATGTCGATTTCAGGTTGAAATCTGCAGAAGATGTAGAGGGAGTCCTATTTAAGACCGTTTTGAAAAATTGAGGTTTGACCAAACCGAGCGAATACATCAATAAATCCGTTGATATGCCATTTCGGTCATTTGTCTGAATATTAAATGTTTATTTCTAGCTATCACTTATGAAATTCATCCTTTTCACCCTAGTCACTGCCCTGTTGGTTTTATTTGGCAATCCATTTCTTCCTTACTGGGGTGTCATGATTTTGATTGGGGGGTTCGCTGCCTTGATTTTTCCTAAACCAATCGGTGCATTTTTGGGAGGGGGACTCGGAATGGGCCTGGCTTGGCTCGGTCAGAGTTTGTACATAGGAATCACCACCGCTAGCACATTACCCGATAAAATGGCCCAAGTCATGGGAATGGGTTCGGGAATGGCACTGGTTGGCCTCACAGGAGTTATAGGGTTTTTGTTAGGAGCTTTTAGCGGTTGGACAGGTTCGCTTTTCAGGAAGATCTTGATCGTTCAGCCTAAAGATATCTATAGAGGATAGCTTTTTCCTCAAAAAAATACCCGGGAAGGTATTCAAAAAGCAAGATTTGTTTTTCAGATTTTGAAGAATGAGTACCTTTGTTACTCACTTTCCGGGATTTTTTATGCTTGAATCATTAATTACTTCCAAGACACGCTTAAAGCTTTTAATCAAGTTTTTCGTCAATGCGCAGAATCACAGCCATTTGCGGGGATTGGCTGATGAATTTGGAGAATCCACAAATGCTATTCGGAAAGAGCTGAATAACTTGACTCAAGCGGGCATTTTGCTCAAACAATCTGATAAAAATAAAATTGAATACCAGGCTAACACAAAGCATCCATTTTTCACCAATATTAGGGATATCATCCGCAAATATTTGGGATTGGATAAGCTTTTGGAGCAAATTTTGGAACGAATGGGGGAAGTAGAGCAAGTCATTCTGACCGGTGACATCGCCAAGGGTACCGACTCGGGAACGATCGATGTGATTGTGACAGGAGAACGTCTCAATGACGACTACATCACTAATTTGTCCCGTAAAATTGAGGATCTTATCGATCGCAAAGTAATCTTGACTTTTGATTCCAATCGAATCTCTTCTGGCGATGGTCTTATACTGTTTGACCGGCAGACAGGGATTTGATTTTATTGACATAGGATGCTCTTTGGTAGGTTTCTAATGGGACTGAAAGGGCGAAGCTGTGCAAAAAATGACACAGATTGATCCAAAAATATGCAACTTAGCAGTGTAGTTTTCATACTAAAAGCAAAGCATTGAGAAATTTCATCAAGCAGATTTTCTTATTGATTTTGATCGTATTCGGAATTCATTTTGGAGCTCTTTCCCAGAATCTTTCCAACCTCCGAAACCTGAAAGTGGATAACCTTTCGGATGCCCAGCTGGAGCAATTGATCAAAAGGGCAGAAGCTAGTGGACTCAATCAGTCCCAGCTTGAAGCCTTGGCCCAAGAACAGGGACTTTCCTCTGTAGAAATTTCAAAATTGAGAGCCCGGCTCAATGGTTTTCGTCCCGCCTCTCAGTCAAGTGTTGGCTCAAATCAAGCCAACCGGACCAATCAGTCCTTGGAATTAGGTGCCTCCCTGGATTCGTTGAATGCATCGGACCCGTATTTCGGACTGACCCCTTTTCAGAAAAAGATTTTTGGGTTTAAAGTTTTTCACAACCGAAATCTCGACTTCAACCCTAGTATTAACCTGCCCACACCCATGACTTATGTGATTGGTGCAGGAGACCAGTTGTTGATAGATGTTTATGGAGCTTCTCAGCAGTCCTTTGATTTGACTGTCAGTCCAGAGGGTAGAGTTTTTATCCCCAATCTGGGTCCCGTACAGGTCGGCGGTAACTCCGTGGAGGCAGCCATAGCTAGGCTGAAAAGCTCTTTGGGTAGAATCTATGCCGGACTTCTTGGCAGTAATCCCAACACATTTCTTCAGGTAAGGTTAGGCAACATTCGTTCGATTAAAGTGTCGATGGTGGGCGAATTGACCAATCCGGGTACATATACCTTGCCTTCATTTGCATCAGTTTTCAACGGACTCTATGCAGCTGGAGGGCCTAACGAAAACGGGGCGTTTAGAAATGTTCAAGTCTATCGAGACAATCGGCTCGTATCGACAGTTGATATCTATGATTTCCTGATTAATGGAAATCAAACTTCAAATGTGACTCTGCAAGACAATGATGTGGTCATTGTACCGCCTGTTCAAACTCGTGTAGAGCTCATTGGCCCAGTCCGAAGAGAGGGGCTTTTTGAACTTAAAGCTGATGAAAGTGTAGTGGATCTTTTGTCATTTTCCGGAGGATTTGCTCCGAAAGCCTATTCGAAGCGAATTACAGTGCGAAGATTTGAAGATAATTCCCGAAAAGTATTGGATATCCCAGAGTCGGATTTTAATGGATTCAGCCTGAAAGATGGAGATGAAGTGATTGTAGGCGAGGTCCTTGACCGTTATACAAACCGCGTACAAATTACCGGAGCGGTTATCCGAGAAGGGGAGTTTGCCTTGGGAGAAGAGGGATTAACAGTTAAAAATTTATTAGAAAAAGCGGAAGGTTTGAAGCCTGAGGCATTTTCTTCACGCGCAACACTCTATCGCACCAATGCGGATCTTACTTTGGCTGCAGAGTCTGTTGACCTGGGAGCTATTTTGGAGGGCACCCAACCCGATATTTCACTTCAGAATGAGGATTTACTATTTGTCCCCAGCCGCTATGATATTCAGGAGGAATATTTCGTAAAAATCTCAGGAGATGTCAACCTTCCCGGTACCTATCCTTTTGCCTCCAATATGACCGTTGGAGATTTGATTTTGCGTTCGGGAGGTCTAATGCAATCTGCATCTAATTCTTCGATCGAGATCGCTCGAAGGTCTCGGGATGCCAGTTCCGGAAAGATTGCCGAGATATTGACTTTGAGCATCCAAACTGATTTGAGCCTTTCAGAGGAAGAAAAAAACATGACTTTGAGGCCATTTGATCATGTTTTTATTCGTAGGAGTCCTGGTTTTGAGCGTGAGCAATTGGTGACCGTGACCGGAGAGGTAGTGTATCCCGGAGAGTTTGCCATCTCCAGTGCCAATGAGCGAATCTCTGATGTGATTCGCAGGGCAGGAGGAGTCAATCAGTTTGCGTATCCTAAAGGCGCCAATTTGGTGAGAAGAACGGTGTATTTCAAGTCAAAAACAGATGATGAGATCAAAGCCGAAATTTTAAAAGAAATCCGTGCTAAACTGGACCCTGAAAAAAACAGACCCGGTAACCAAGCTGAAGAGTTACTTTTTAATCGACTCGATGAAAAGATATCCGAAGCCGAACGGATTAAATTAGAAAATGAGCGAAGGCTTGCCGAAGAAAGGTTTACTCAGAACCTTACCCTTGATTCGGCATATTTGGATTCTGCAGTCACACGAGCCAGGTACAAGGAGCAGGATTTGGTAGGGATTGATTTGGAAGCGATTTTAAAAAATCCAGGCGGTCCTGAAGATTTGATTTTGCAGGAAGGGGATGTGATTCAGATTCCCAAACAGCTCCAAACCGTAAGAATCGTAGGAGAGGTACTCCTGCCGACTACCTCCAGATTTGTGAGATCAGCTGGTTTAAAATCCTATATCTCTCGCGCTGGAGGGTTTAGTGAAAAAGCCCGTAGAAGTAAATCTTATGTGATTTACGCCAATGGAGATGCACGGAGGACTCACTCGTTTTTAGGACTCAAATTTTATCCCATCATCGAGCCGGGAGCAGAGATTGTAGTTCCTCAAAAACCCGAGCGGGAGCGAATGAGTGCAGCAGGCTGGATAGGTATCGCGTCCAGTTTGGCGACTTTGGGGATTTTGATTGAAAGACTTGTACAATAATTATCAATTAAATTTTAAGATAGTTTTATGAAAATCGCAGTAGTCGGAACAGGCTATGTAGGCTTGGTATCCGGAGCATGTTTTGCTGACGTAGGGATCGAAGTGACCTGCGTGGATATTGATCAGAAAAAGATCGAAAAACTAAAAAATGGTATCATGCCAATATATGAACCGGGTCTGGAAGAGATTGTGGTTCGAAACTATAAAAGTGGCCGGCTCCATTTCAGTACGGATCTGGGAGAGGCCATTCAAGGTGCTGAAGTCGCCTTCATTGCTGTAGGTACACCTCCGGGTGAAGATGGCTCAGCGGATTTGAAGTATGTGTTGGCGGTAGCCGATGAGATTGGTCGCAAAATGACCGACTATATCGTAGTGGCTACCAAAAGTACCGTTCCGGTGACTACCGGAGAAAAAGTTCGAGCAGCAATTAAAGGAGCATTGGATCAAAGAGGTTCCGACTTGCCTTTTGCGGTAGCTTCCAATCCTGAATTCCTGAAAGAAGGTGCCGCAGTGGAAGATTTCCTACGACCTGACCGCATCGTGATCGGAGTGGATGATGAGCGTGCCGAGAAAATCATGCAGCGGCTCTACAAGCCGTTCCAACTGAGTGGAGAGCGAATTATCTACATGGATATTCCTTCCGCGGAAATGACTAAGTATGCAGCGAATGCCATGCTTGCTACCAAGATTTCCTTCATGAATGACATCGCCAACCTGTGCGAAAGAGTCGGTGCTGACGCCAATATGGTCAGAAAAGGCATCGGATCGGATCCAAGAATCGGGAATAAATTTATCTATCCCGGTGTAGGCTATGGGGGATCTTGTTTTCCAAAAGACGTCAAGGCCATCATCAAAACGGCCAAGGAATATGGTTATGACCTCCGCGTCCTTCAGTCTGTAGAAGATGTAAACGATGCGCAGAAGCATGTGCTGGCTAGCAAAGTCAAAGCTCATTTTGGAGAAGATTTAAGGGGAATGACCTTTGCGATGTGGGGATTGAGCTTCAAGCCAAATACGGATGATATGCGTGAATCTCCTGCAGCAGTGATCATCGATGAGCTCAGGGCAGCCGGTGCTCAGGTAAGAGCTTACGATCCCAAGGCCATGGATGAAGCTCGTGAACACTATATTTTCGATAAAGTAACCTACTGCACTGATGCTTATGATGCCTGTGTAGATGCCGATGCGCTGTTATTGGTTACTGAGTGGTCGGAATTCCGAATCCCAAGCTGGGATGCCGTTGGAAAGCTATTGAAAAATAAAGTGGTATTTGATGGTAGAAATATCTACGACAAGAAATACCTCGAATCCCTGGGTTACGTACATTACGGAATCGGAACTAAATAAAAATTGATCAAAGTTAGCCTCTCTAAGATTTTACTTAGAGAGGCTTTCTTATGCATAAATGATTATTGCTGGAGCAGGAGGTCATGGATTAGAAGTATTTCAGCTTCTGACTACTATTGGGATTAAGCCTGATTCGATTTATTTTTTTGATGAAAATCCGGCAAAACCAGATTCCAAATTACTTCCAAGGCCTGTATTGACAGATTGGAGCAGACTGAAAGACTTCTTTGCCAAGGATGCTAATTTTTGTCTCGGAGTGGGCAATCCGGTGTTCAGAGAAAAGCTGACGATGCGAATGGAAGAATTGGGGGGGGAGTACTTTGGCCTTCGCGGTAACCATTTGGTAGGGACGGTTAATTCAGCCGTGCCATTTGATTTGATGTCATTTGCTTTTCTCGGACCCGAAACAAACTTGGGAAAGGGGGTTTTGATCAATACTCGCGCTCATGTTCATCACGAATGTAGCGTAGGAGCATATACCGAAATTGGCCCTGGAGCAATGTTGCTTGGGGCAGTTCAGGTTGGGAAAAAGTGCCGAATCGGCGCCGGAGCGATTATTCTTCCCGGTATTAAGTTAGGGGATGAAGTGATTGTGGGTGCTGGGGCGGTGGTGACGAGAGATTTGGCTAATGGACAAAAAGTGAAAGGAGTTCCTGCTGAATGAGTTTGAAATCTAAAACCTTAGCAGGTTTTTTTTGGAGCCTTACTCAGCAATTTGGAGTTCAACTGTCCTCTATTTTGGTGACAATTTTTTTGGCGAGGATATTAGAACCTGCAGATTTCGGACTGATTGGAATGCTTGCGGTATTTATGGCCCTCGGAAATAGTTTGATTGATGCGGGAATGACCTCTAGTCTGATCAGAACCAAAGATGCTGATCAAAGGGATTTTTCGACTGTTTTTTTTATCAATTTGGCTGTTGGAGTATTAGTTTACTTCATTATGATTGCTGGATCTGGCCTGATTAGTGACTTTTTTAATCAGCCGATGCTTAAAGATATTATAAAGGTTTATTGCCTCACTTTTATCATATTTCCTTTTTCTGCCGTCCAACGAACTCGACTGGTCAAGCAAATGGATTTCAAAACCGAAATGAAAGCCAGCATTCCCTCAAGTATCATCGGTGGTGTAGTGGGATTGGCATTAGCCTATTATGGCTATGGAGTATGGGCTTTGGTCTGGATGAATGTGATTCAAAACCTGCTTTTGAGCGTTCAATTTTGGCTATATTCTAAATGGAGGCCTTCCTGGATACTTGACTGGGGAAGATTTCGTTATCATTTTGGTTTTGGTGCCAAGCTTACCTTGGCGGGTATTCTTAATTCTGTGTTTTCAAATATCTACCACTTAGTCATTGGTAAGTATTTTTCAGTGGATGAATTGGGTTTTTATACTAAGGCGGATTCGCTCAAACAGATCCCGGTTAAAAATATTTCCACGACACTTTCCAAAGTTACTTTTCCAATGTTTGCAGAGATTCAGGATGACGATGCACGATTGAAGGTAGCCTATAAGCGAATCATGCAGCAGGTTTTGTTTTGGCTTACACCTGTCATGGTCCTTTCAGCTGTGCTGGCTGAACCTCTTTTTAAGATTGTGCTGACGGAGAAGTGGCTTCCCGCAGTGCCGTATTTTCAGATTCTCTGTTTTATAGGATTAATGTATCCGATACATTCGTACAATTTGAATATTCTTAAAGTAAAGGGAAGGAGTGATTTGTATTTGAAATTGGAAATAGTTAAAAAAGGCCTGTTGATTTTAAGTGTTTTTGCCGCCTTACCATTTGGAATTTTGGCAATTCTATGGACAAGGGTAGTATTGAGCTTTTTCTATTTTGGGATAAATTCTTTTTACAGCGGAAAATTTCTTTCATATGGATTGATTCATCAAATTAGGGACATATTCCCAATTTTTCTGATTGGCACGCTATCTGGCTTAGGGGTGATTTTGTTCAGTTCTTTTATCAAAGATTTTTCCATCTTGGACTTAGGCCAACTTATAATAGGAGGAGGCGTTGGACTTGGGCTTTATTTCTTTCTTTCATGGAAGTCAAAATCCCAGCCATTTAGTGATTTTAGAATTTTAATATTAAAAAGATGATTCCTGTAACTAGACCGTATTTCCCATCTTTACAAGAGTATAATGGCTATCTAGAGGGGATATGGAAGCGACAATGGTTAACTAATAATGGTCCTCTTGTTAATGAACTCGAGATCAAAATTTCCAACTATCTCCAATCTTGTAGTTTTCTTTTCTGTGGAAATGGCACTATAGCACTACAAGTTGCTATTAAAGCGCTGGACTTAAAAGGAGAAATCATAACGACTCCATTTTCATATGTAGCTACCTCGAGCACAATTGTTTGGGAGGGTTGTCAGCCAGTGTTTGTAGATATCGATCCCGAGACATTCAATATTGATCCAAAGAAAATTGAAGAAAAAATCACTTCAGCTACTACAGCAATATTAGCCACACACGTTTTTGGGAATCCTTGTGACGTTTACTCGATTCAAAAAATCGCCCAAAAACATAATTTGAAAGTGATTTATGATGGTGCACATGCATTTGGTGTTAAACTGAAAGGAGAGTCAATTTTTGATTATGGTGATATTTGTACATTAAGCACTCATGCTACAAAAATATTTCACACCGTAGAGGGAGGGGGAATGTTTACTAAGAGTAAAACTCTGATGAAAAAATTATCCTTGATGCGAAACTTTGGTCATTCAGGTCCTGAAAACTTTGAATCGTTGGGGATTAATGCTAAAAATTCAGAATTACATGCAGCTATGGGGCTGGTAGTTCTCTCCAAAATGGATGAAATCATCGAGAGAAGGAAAATTTTATCTCAATATTATGACAAGAATCTGGAAGAATTTCCTGTGACCAAACTAAAAATAGACAAGAATGTAACTTATAATTATTCGTATTACCCTATTCTTTTCGAAGATCCTGCGCTAATGCATCGATGTATATTGAAATTAAATAGAATTTCGATCTTCCCGCGAAGATATTTTTATCCTTCTCTAGCATCGTTACCCTATATAAAGAATCCAGGTAACCTTCCAGTTACAGATTACGTTACCGAAAGGATTCTTTGTCTTCCTCTGTTTTATGATTTATCAAAGGAGGAAATTGATTTGATCTGCAGAGTAATTTATAGAGAATATCATGCTTAATTTGAAAGACATTTGTCATACTTTATTACGTAAATAAAAACATTTCTAAATATTAATGGAAAATAAGATTAAGATTTTAATGACCAGTATTGGTAGTTTGGTTGGTCAAAATATACATGATGTTTTAGAATTTCCCGATTTTAGAAGAAGAGAGGATGTCTTTTTAATTGGCACTAACAGTATTTCTGGATCCCCCAATAATTTTAGGTGCGATAAGTGTTATATTGTTCCTAATACAAATACACCGGAATTTAGAATTAAAATAATCGAAATTATAAAATCCGAATCTCCTGATTTGATTCTGAGTGGAAGGGATGAGGATACTGAGACCGTTGCAAAAATTCTTGAAGAATTTCCGGAACTTGGAGCCAAAATGCCCTACGGAAAAGCGAGAACTTTGAAGTTTGCTTTAGATAAATGGGAGTCTTGGAAATTTTGTCAAAAATACAATTTGCCTTTTGCAGAAACATTTGTTTTTGGAAAATCCGGAGATTTTAGTGAATTAGAAAAATTTATTCAGCGAGTAGGTTATCCACTGATCGCCAAACCTATCCAAGGTTTTGCAAGTAAGGGGGTTTTTTTCGTAAGATCTCTTGCTGATGCCAAGGTGATTTGTCAGTATGAAGATTACATGTTTCAAGAGTATTTGGGAGAAGCTGATTCTTTAAATGGATATTTCAATCAGCTTGACGGTTTAACCCCACTTTTTGCACATGCACCTAATATCTATCATCACTCCTGCCATACAGTCATAGCTCCTGATGGTACATGTGATCCGATATTTATTTCTAGGAATGAACATGATTCTGGTACAACTATTGGTTTCAAAAAAGTTGATGATTTAGAATTAGAAGAGCTCACCTTGAAATATATTGCCGCTTTTCATGAGGAAGGGGGATTTGGACCTCTTACAGTACAATATCGAAAAGATCGAAATGGAACATGGAAGGCCCAAGAGATGAATATGCGGACCAATGGAAATACCTTCCCAAGGTTTATGATGGGGCAGGACGACTTAGGATTAATTATGCGAGCGATATTTCCTGAAAAGGCATTTCCGGTTTATGTAGCCCCCAAAGACGCTCAAAAATTCATCATCGGGAAATCACTAAAAAGCCACGTTATGCTTCCTTCTGATTTGGAAAATTTAACTCAAACAAAATTTTGGGAACGATAAATAAAGGTATAGAGACTGTATCAACTTTTAAGCTTGCGGAGATTATTCTTTCAAAATCTGCGATAGATTTTGAAAAGGAGGCACTTGAGAAAGCCAAAATATCGTTATTGGATTTTATCGGAGTTTCCCTGCGTGGTTCTAAAGAACCTTCAGTTGCAGTTTTACTTGATTTTTATAGCCAAATGTATGGCGAGAATAAGTTTGCTGGAGTGAATGTTATGGGCAATAGTCTGAAATTACCGCTTTTGGAAGCGGTAATTGTAAATGGTTCAGCCGCACATTCTCTTGATCTTGACGACACTGGTGCTTCTACCCAAAGCCATCCCTCTGCGATTCTTTTTCCAGCTCTTTTGGGCTTATCCGAGTTAAACAAAGTTTCAGGAGAGCGTTTGCTAAAGGCTTATGTCGTTGGCGTGGAAGTGCTTAATCTTCTATCTAAGAGTCTTCCTTTTCTACATAGCAAAGGTTGGCACCCGTCCTCTGTTTTTGGATCAATTGCCAGTGCAGTAAGCTGTGGATTAGCTTTGAATTTGGACTGTTGCCAATTGGCAAATGCTATAGGGATTGCTGCATCTTCATCCTCTGGCCTCATTGGGAATTTTGGGTCATTTACCAAGCATCTACATATAGGCAAAGCCTCAGCGAATGGACTCGAGGCAGCTCTTTTAGCAAGAGAGGGATTTACTTCCTCTTTTTCAATTCTACATGGACCTAAAAGTTTCTTTTCTGCTTTCGGCTTTGATCAGCCTGATTGGGAAGAGCTGCTAACCCACTTTGCAAATCCTTGGGCTATCATTTCCCCAGGATTAAATTTTAAACAGTATCCTTCCTGCGCATTATCTCATAGGCTTATCGATTGTGCATTAAATCTCAAAGAAAGTTTTGATTTTTATCCCGAGGACATTGAATGGATAAATTGTCGAGCAACTCCAAGAGCTAAGGAAATTCTATTTTATCATTTCCCCAATGAAGGACTTCAAGGTAAATTTTCGATTTATTATTTGATTTCAAGGGCATTATACTATGGGGGAATTAGTTTTTCGGACTTTACTAAAGAAAAAGTTACCGAAACTCATATTCGAGAGTTAATGAGGAGAATTACCTTTGATATTCATGAAAATTGGGATGAACTTGGAGATGATTGGTATCCAGATATTATTGAAATCAAACTAAAAAATGGTCAACTTCTGCATAGTGAATCTAAGTTTCCCTTAGGGCATTCTAAAAACCCATTTCCTATAGATTCTTTGAAAAATAAATTCCGGGATTGTGTAAGGGGATTCATTGATGAGGATCATATAGGTCGATTGTTTCTTGAGATCGAATCTTTGGAGAACTCTGTTGATGTTACAACACTAATTAATTTTATTCGAGTAAAATGAGTTTTTCTTCTGAACCTAAAATTCATTCCTCAGCTAAGGTAAATAAGGGTGAATTTGGGAAATTTACCCATATAGATGAACGAGTACGTGTTACTGAGAGCTCGGTAGGTGACTACTCGTATATCTTGCATGATTCAGAAATCATCTATACTAAAATTGGAAAGTTCTGTGCCATTGCCCCATTTTCACGATTAAACCCTGGCAACCATCCGCATTGGAGAGCAGGACTTTCAAATTTCACCTATAGATCCCAAGATTATGGCTTGGGAGAGAATGATCAGGAGTTTTTCCAATGGAGAAGAAATCAAAAAGTATCGATCGGTCATGATGTTTGGATTGGTCAATCTGTTTTGGTCCTTCCCGGAGTAACTGTAGGGACTGGAGCAGTTATTGGAGGAGGATCAGTAGTCACTAAGGATGTGGCTCCCTATACAATTGTCGCCGGTACCCCTGCAAAAGTAATAAAACGTAGGTTTTCAGAAGAGGTCGAAAAATCGCTTTTTAGAATCTCATGGTGGGATTGGGACCATGATCAAATAAAGGATGCAATGTCCTTTTTTCGTAAGGAAAATATTGAGGATTTCTGTAAACAATTTGATACAGAATTTAAAATCTAATGATTCGAACTGAAAAAGAAATACTGGACTCTTGGGAGAAAACTGCACCTTTGGTCAGTATTATTTGCAATACATACAATCACCGAAAATTTATTGAGCAAGCCATTCGTTCATTTTTAAATCAAAAGGGAAATTTTCCTTTTGAGATTCTAATCCATGATGATGCATCAACTGATGGCACTCAAGAGATAGTTAAAGAGTATCAACGGAAGTATCCAAGTCTAATCAAACCTATTTATCAAACTGAAAATCAATACTCCAAAGGAATCAAACCAGCATTTGTTTATCAATACCCAAGAGCAAAGGGTAAATATATTGCACTATGTGAAGGAGATGATTATTGGACCGATCCTTTTAAACTTCAAAAACAAGTAGATTTCTTGGAGTCCAATCCGGAAGTAGTGATGTGTTTTCATGGCTTTGATCGTCTTGAAAATGACAAGTCCACAGATTCAAAATTGTATAATCATCTTCATCACTCTCCATTCACCATTTTTGAGCAAAAGGAGTTTCTCCAATTGCATGTACAATTTTTGACAATCATGTTTAGGCAAAACGTGAAATTTCCAATGATTTCTTCAGAAATAAATGGAGATGTTTTTGTCTTGACACATTTATCGGAGGTGGGTAAGTGTGCTTATTTAAATTTCAATGGAGCTGTATACCGATACCATCAAAACGGAGTATTTCGGAAAATGTCAAGAATTGGCCAAATCAATTCTTCAATAAAAACCAGGAAAATTATCTCTGATCAAGTAAAACCACGGACCCGAAAGTTTTTATATAAAAGAATTTCCTCTTTTTATAAATCCTTATTCAAGGAATCCATAAGGGTGAAAAATTATTCGCTAGGAATAAAGGCCCTGTTGGGTGTTATTTACTATAATTTGAAATATGTGCTTTGATTTGTAAAAGCATATAAATCAAGTGTATTGAACTAATTGAAAATGACTCCTTCCACTTCTTCAAACCATTCTCAAGCTAGCCAAATCCTGAGTCAACCGGATTTGACTTTTTTTAATCTGGTTCTTCTATTCAAACTCAAGACGTGGCAACTTATTCGGGTGGTGTTGATTGTGGTTGGAATTGGTTTTCTGATATACGTTACGACCCCAAATTCGTATCAAATCAATACCTTATTATTGGTTGAAACCAATCCTCAAGGAGCTTCTTCCAAGGGCTTAGGAGCACTTGCTCAGGTGTCTGGAATCAATCTTGGTGCCTCTTCTTCAGATCAAGCATTCCTTGATCCTAACCTTTATCCGGTGATTGTTCAGAGTAAACCATTTTTACTTGAACTGATGACTTCTAAGGTTAAATCCGAACTTTATCCCGATTCGGTTTCATTATTTAAATACATGGTAGAAACCAAACCTGAGAATGGGATTTTAAAGATTTTAAAGAATCCATTAAGTGTTTTTAGAGCTTCGGCTTTGGTAGATGATTTAGCGCTGGTGGGGGAAGGAAAATCAAAATCATCTTACCTTCCTTTAGAAATTTATGCCATGAGTCAAATTGCAAAACGAATTGCAATTTCCACAGAGGGCAGTCTATTGACCATATCTACTGAAATGCCTGAACAAGGACTTTCTCTTCAGTTTTCAGAGAGAGTCAGGCATCAAATTGAGGTTTATTCAAGCCGGTATATTTTGGAAAAACAGTCTGGACAGGTCGAGTATTTGAATGGTCAGTTTCTCATTGCTGAGCGAAATTTTAAGGACGCTCAAAATGCCGTCTCTAGATTTCGAGAGCAGAATCAGGGAATAGCCTTGGAAAGTTTAAGAGCAAGGGAGCAAAATTTGGTCAATGATAGCAATTTGAAATTTGATCTTTACCGGACACTGGCACAGGAGCTTGAATTAGCAAAAGTGAAGCTAAATAGCTTGCGGCCAATTTTCTCAGAAATAGACCCTCCGGTGGTACCTAATAAACCTACTAGTCCTAAGTTGCTCTTAACCTTAGCTTTTTCAGCAATTTTAGGTTTTTTCCTAGGCCTAGCTTATGTGTTTTTTGGATACTTAAGACTCTATTTGATTCTCCAAAAAGCCTCCTAGATTATTTTTTCAATCATTATCCCATGCTTTAATAATTCCAGGTTTATCGAAGAGACGCTGGAATCTATTCGTAGCCAGACCTTAAGTGATTGGGAATGTTTGGTCGTGGATGATGGATCCACCGATACTTCAGTCGAAATTGCAAACGCATTTTCAAAATCAGATAGCAGATTTTTAGTTTATACAAGACCGGAGTCTTTTCCAAAAGGAGCTAATTCATGCAGAAATCACGGAGCGACTTTGGCAAAGTATTCACATCTGATTTTTCTTGATGCCGACGATCTGCTTACCAAGGACGCCTTGGAAATTCGCGCTGCGGCATTGGAAGAGAAACTAGATTTAGCAATTTTCAGGACTGGAAAATTCACCAACCAACCCAGTGTCCACGAAGATTTCTCCACTCAACTCAATGTTAACTTTGGTGCGAGTGATTATTTGGGTCAATTTTTAGCCTACCAAATTCCATGGCATACAAGCAGTGGATTGTGGAGAAAAGATTTCTTCAAAAAAATCGGAGGATTTGATCAGGAGCTCCAACGCTTTCAAGATGTCGAAATTCATATCAGAGCTTTGGCTAGTCTTTCACTTCGATTAATGGTATTTCCAGAGTCCCCAATTACTTCCTTGTATCGAAAATCACTCTATCACACTCAAGTAACCTTGGAAAAAAGAAGGCTGATTTTAGATCAAGGATTTGTATTTCTTAATAAAATTAAAAATCAATTCGGGCAAGAAATGCTCGGAAAAACATACCCGTTTTTAGTTTACCTCTTATTCCGTTTTGAAGAAGTTTTTGGAAATTCTGATTATCAAAAGATTATGAATCTCTACGGGACATTTAAGAATGATCGATCTGTTTCTCAGTCTTTTAAAATGGTGTGGTGGCTTCATACAGAGGTTTTAAATCGGCCTTCTAAGATTCGGAAGTTATTATCGTTTGGGATTTTCAAATGGGGAACCTTCATTGACTAAATGAAAGCCTACTACGAGCTTGTAGAATTTTGGGACCTGCTTACACTTCCCGTTTATTTTGGATTGATTTACCTGTTGCTCTATGGTATCGGGAAAAAGCTGCTATTACCAGATGGGAGATACTTAAAAATTCACCTGTTAGCACTTTTACTTTTTTATCTAATTATTGGTCTGGTAGATTTTAAGATCAAGCTAATCCCCTTTTTTCCGGATACGGGTCTATTTACGAGAATTCTTGAGACTGGAGTCACCCCAGATAATCAGTCGTTAGGAGTAAGGATCGGATATAAATTTTTAGCGATTCCTATATACAGGCTTTCCTTAACCTCCATCTTCAATTACTTCCTGTTTAATGTTCTTTTTTTTCAAGTAGGATTGATTTTAATTGCTGCGGCATACATTCGAATTTTTAAAGTTACGGAGGTATGGTTTCAACGCTTCTTTTTGAGCTTGTCGGTGTTTATGCCTTCTATCATTATTTATTCCTTTACTCCTCTCCGTGAAAGTTATTTTGCTTTAGCCTTGGGTTTGTTTTTTTATGGACTTTCAAGACCTAGGTTATTTAATTTTTTTCTGATTTTAGGATTTGTACTTGCTGCCATCCTTAGAGTTCAATTGGTTCTGTATTTCAGTGCAGTATTGGGTTTGAAATTGCTCTATGATTTACCTTGGAAGCAAACCACCAAGTGGCTTACTGTCTTGGTTTTATTTCCAGTTGGATTTCTTGTGCTAAATGTGATATCCAAGAATCTTCTGAATATTGAGATTTCTCCAGCAAGCTTATCCATTTTCCGAAATATTCAGCGGATCAATTATTTCGAGACCGGAGTTACTTACCCTGAGGTGGATTGGAATTCTTGGTTAGATCTGATTTTGGCATTTCCAGGCTTGTTTTTTCAGTTTTTGTTGGCGCCTTTCCCTGTTTTGGTTTTTATCCCATTTTGGACCAAAATCGCCTATTTCGCTGATGGACTCTATTTGTTATTGATTTTATTCTTCCTGGTAATCGGACTAAAATCTTTAAGTACTCGTGGAATATGGATATTATTTATTGTAGTCTATGTGGCAATGTCTGGCTTCTTCGAGTTTCATCTATTGGGAGCGGTTCGCCATCGCTTGCCGGCTACCTTGTTTTTAATCGCTTTGGCCGCTGAGAGTTTAGTGTTTTATTTGCCTCGACTTCGATGGTTTTTCAGGTATTAATTTCTTCTTTAGGTTTACCCTTATCCCGATTTCAAAAATTTGATTTCCCCGTTTTGGTGATTGCCCAGCAAAGCAATGAAGAGGATTTTATTTCTGATCAACTTTGTTATTTCACTTTTGCAGAAAAAGGTCTTTCAAAAAGTAGAAACAGAGCTTTAGAAAGAACTTCTGCAGAGATCGCGCTTATCTCCGATGATGATGTTCAATTTGTCGAAAACTTAGAACAAAAAGTCATTCAGGCGTTTGAAGCCTATCCCAAAGCTGATGTCCTAACCTTTAATATCAAAACCCCAGAGGGAATACCTTATAAGAGTTCTTATCGAAATTCAGCTTTTTTACATACTTCGAGTAGCATTTACAAAGTTTCTTCCGTAGAGATTGCTTTCCGTCCAGCTCGAATCAAACAAGCCAAAATCAAGTTTGATGAGCACTTTGGATTGGGAGCTGAATTCAAAAGTGGGGAAGAAGTTATCTTCTTGAATGATTGTCTGAAAGCAGGACTTAGCGTCATGTATGTGCCGATTACAGTAGGAATTCATCCTTTGGAAAGCTCAGGAAAGGTTCTAGACCAAGCATACTTTAGAAGTAAAGGCGCTATCGTGAGAAGGCTTTACGGATATTCTCCGGGATTGATCTTAGGGATTTTGTTTTTGATCAAGCAATGGCTAAAACCCACCAAATCGATTTCAATTTTTAATGCATTTCAGGAAAGTTTGAAAGGCTTTCTAACTAGTATTAAACACTAATGTTGGTATCAATAATTACCCCTGTTCATAATTCATTTTCTCATATCGAGGATACAATTCAATCCGTACTTCAGCAGACATTTTCGGATTGGGAGTTGATTTTGATTGATGATAAATCCTCCGACAATGGAATGGACATTCTTGCCAAATATGTAAGACAAGATTCTAGAATTCGCCTTCTTAAAAACTCAAAAAATCAAGGAGCCGCAATTACGAGAAATAAAGGAATAGAGGCCGCTGAGGGTAGATATATTGCCTTTTTGGATAGTGATGATTTATGGGAGCCGGAAAAACTGGAAACTCAACTCAAATTCATGACTGAAAATGATTATGCATTTTCGTTTACGGCATATCGAAAATTTAGAACTGAAAAAATTATCGGAATACAAGAGGTTCCGGAAAAGGTGACTCATCAAGAGTTACTAAAAACCTGTTCGATTGGATGCCTTACAGCCATGTATGACACTGAAAAACTTGGCAAAGTGTACATGCCAAATATTTCTAGAAGGCAGGATTTTGCTTTGTGGCTAAAACTTTTGAAAATGGTTCCCTATGCCTATGGACTTAATATTCCATTGGCTAAATATCGAGTAAGGACAGATTCTATCTCGGGAAATAAATTTAAGGCAGCTAAGTATCAATGGAGAGTCTATCGTGAATTTGAGCATTTAAACTTGATTCAGGCTAGTTACTATTTCATCCACTATGCCTTTTTTGGTGTGCTAAAGACTTATTTGAATAAAAAGGAATCTTGATCATATCTGTAATTATTCCTGTTTTTCGAGATTGGAAAAGGTTGAAAACCTGCCTTGACTTGCTCGCTGAACAAACTGCTGATTTTGATTCTTTTCAGGTGATTGTGGTGAACAACGATCCCAGTCAAAAAGTACCAATTTTAAATCAAACTCCGTTTCAATTAATTCTGGTCGAGGAGCCTTCTCCAGGTTCCTATGCTGCAAGAAATAAGGGAATAGAGCTTTCTACAGGTCAAGCCCTGCTTTTTACAGATTCTGACTGCCGCCCTACATCAACTTGGATTGCCCAAGCCATTCAACTTTTGAATTCAAGTCCATTCGATCTTTTTGCAGGTAAAATTGACGTAGTCGGTCCTGCTGGAAATAGTTTTGTTGATTTCGATAAAGCCTTTGCTTTTCCGAATGAGCGCTATGTTCGGGAAGAGAATTTCGGTGTGACGGCCAATCTTTTGGTTCGGAAGCAGGTTTTTCAAAAGATTGGCGGGTTCAATGCGACTCTTTTTACTGGGGGAGATTCTGAATTTTGCAATCGAGCGATCAGAGAAGGATTTACCATAACCTTTTCTCCCGATTTAATTATTTATCATCCTGCCAGAGAAAGTTGGAAGGAACTCAAAACAAAAGCTATAAGGTTTGGAGGAAGGTTGCCAAAAAGTGAATCTAGGCTAGTTGTGTTAGCCAAACTGCTTGGGAAGTTCAGAATAAGAACAACTGACATGAAGCAGATTTGGGGTAGAAATGAGATTCCTTTCAAGCAGAAATTGATCTTTTCAAATCTTAGGATTAGATTGAGATGGGTTGAAGCCATGGAGTCAGTTCAGGTTTTTTTAGGTAAAACTGCAGGAAGAAAGTAAGGTGTGTTGATGGGGAGGTTGAAGTTACTTTTGCTGGCGTGCTGGATGATTCTAGGTTCAATCGAATTACTTGCCCAACAATTGAATGCGGGCATGCCAATACTGGAGGAGCATATTCGAAGGCAACAACTTCTAGGAAAATTAACCTCTCCTTATTCGTTTTATCTCAGACCCATCAGCTGGTCTCAGGTGGATCAGGAAATTTTGGATGGGATATCTGTAGATCCGGAAATTTCAAAAAAATCATTTGAGTTGGTACCACTTCCTGTGGTGCTAAGTGGAGTATTTAATTCAAAAAGGCCTTATGGTTGGGGAAACAGAGGCTTATTGCCAAATGTTGGTTTCCAGACGTATTTTAGCACAGGCTTTTATGCTCGGGCTAAATTTTTGACAATTCAGTTTCAACCTGAATTTATTTATGCTCAAAATAAATCATTTCAAGGTTTTGGCGAAGGAATGCCTCTCAGCGCTGTTAGAGCTAGGTTTTTTTACTGGAATAATGGAGATCATCCGGAAAGGTTTGGAGTTGATCCCATTTCCAGATTTTGGTGGGGACAATCCTCTATCAAACTTGAAGCAGGGCTATTCGCATTAGGGCTATCGACTGAAAATATTTGGTGGGGTCCTGGACAATTCAATTCTTTGATTTTTAGCAATAACGCTGAAGGATTTCCTCATTTAAAACTTGAAACAAGAAGGCCTGCAAAGACTTTTTTAGGAACATTTGAAGGTCAGGTTATTCTTGGAAGATTGGAAAATAGTTTGCTCGCACCCTCACAGAATTTGGATTGGAATCAACGATATTTTAGAAAGTTCAATGGAGATTGGAGATACTTAAATGGAATTCACCTCGCTTATCAGCCTAGTTTTCTTAAAGGATTTACGGTCGGCTTTTCCAGGACTTTCCAACAATACAATAGATTGAGAGGGAATAAATTTGAAGATTGGTTCCCCATTTTCGAAGTGTTTCAAAAGGAAACATTTTTCCAAAATGGAAATACTGTGATTTACGATAGCAAAGGGCAAGATCAACAAGTGGCTATTTCGTTTCGATTTTTTTCGACCAAAGGAAAGTTTGAGATATACTCTGAGTTTGGAAGAAGAGACCATAATTTTAATTGGAGGGAATTTATCCTTAACCCAGAACATGCCAGAGCTTATTTGATGGGTTTTTTGAAATTAATTCCTCTTTCGGAAGAGAAGCTTCTTTCGATCAAAGGAGAGGTTACCCATCAGCAGGAATCCGTCAATCGATATATCCGATATCTTGGACTAACTGGAAATCAGACTTGGCATACTCATAGTTTAGCTCGTGGATTCGTCAATCGAGGAGAATCTTTAGGAGTAGGTCAGGGAGTTGGATCAAATGTCCAAACGCTGGAATTATCCTTGGTTGAGCGAATTAATAAAAAAGGGATACTACTGGAGCGGCTAGCGAATCATCAGGATTTTTTTTACCGGGCCTTTGGAAGAAATTCAGAAAAAAGACCCTGGATTGACTATTCACTAGGCCTTATCTGGGATCAACAGTTCGATTCATTTATCATTGGCTCCAAACTCCAGTTCGTTAAATCTCAAAATTACCAGTGGGAAAGTGGAGCTTTCACCAGTGAGGATTTTGACAATGGACCTCGATCGGTCGCACTTTATGGACAGGTTCATCTGATTTATAACTTTCAAAACAAATGATCGTTGAGGGCCTCTACTTTTCTTCGATTGTGTTTGTCCAAAGAATAAAATGAGTAATTTTGGTACTCATTCTGAAGCCCTTAAAATAGGTCCCAAACCTCTTTTTTGATTGTTTTTGAGCATTTTGTGAAAAGAGGGGCAGTCTTAACCGCAAGGGCTTGGCCGCTAAGTCCCTGTGACTGAACGGGCGAAGCTTTAAATTAATTCATACACCAAATTTTTATCCAAAGTTGAGTATGCTTACTCCATTAACTGAAACAAAAATTGCCATAATCGGACTCGGGTATGTGGGGCTTCCACTTGCTGTTGAGTTTGCAAAAAAATTTCCTGTAATAGGCTTTGACATTGATCAGAAAAGAGTGTCGGACCTGAGGAATGGAAAAGATTTCACCCTAGAGGTAGAAGATGCCAATTTGCAAGCGGTGTTAAAAGATTCATCCCCTTCCATCGGAGAAAGTGGCTTGTTTCCTACCTTTGAAAGTGATGCGCTCGCCGATTGCCACATTTATATCGTCACTGTACCGACCCCAACGGATAAGCACAACCGGCCTGTTTTGACTCCGATGTTGAAGGCTTCCGAGAATATCGGTCGCTTTTTGAAAAAAGGTGATGTCGTCATCTATGAATCTACCGTCTATCCAGGCGTGACTGAGGAAGAATGTGTGCCGGTTTTGGAGCGAGTTTCGGGGTTGAAGTATAATGTAGACTTTTTTGCTGGATATTCTCCGGAGCGAATCAACCCAGGAGATAAAGAACATACCGTAGCCAAAATCCTTAAAGTAACTTCTGGAAGTACTCCTGAAGTAGCCGAATATGTGGACCAGCTTTATCGCACCGTGATCACTGCGGGTACGCACAAAGCCTCTTCAATCAAAGTCGCCGAAGCCGCTAAAGTGATCGAAAACTCTCAGCGTGATATCAATATTGCGTTTGTGAATGAGCTTTCGAAAATTTTCAATCTTTTAGGGATTGATACCCATGAAGTGCTCGAAGCCGCCGGTACCAAGTGGAACTTCCTGAAATTCAAGCCCGGATTGGTGGGAGGGCATTGCATTGGTGTAGATCCTTTCTATCTTGCGCAAAAAGCCCAAGAAGTGGGCTATCATCCGGAGATTATTCTGGCAGGCAGACGACTCAATGATAGCATGGGGAAGCACGTTGCCACAGAGGTAATCAAACTGATGATGCGAAAGGATTTAAAAGTGATTGATTCTAAGGTGCTTATTCTTGGATTTACATTCAAGGAGGACTGTCCGGACGTTCGCAACACCCGAGTGATAGATATTTATTCCGAGCTCCGGTCTTTTGATATGGAAGTCGATGTATATGATCCATGGGCCAATCCAGCAGAGGTGAAGCATGAATATGGGATAGAAATTCTCTCAGGAGAAGTAGCTCCGGAGTTGAAGGGATATTCAGCCATTATTTTGGCAGTATCGCATAAAAAATTCTACTCACTTTCGATTGCAAAATCGTCCGATCAAGTGGTTTTCGATGTTAAAGGGTTTTTAAAGAAAGAACTCGTTGATGGAAGACTGTGAATTGAAAATTTTAAAAGCCAATGAAAATAAAACTTAACCTCATCAAAAGTCGTTTCCTTCTGATTTTTTTTATTTCTATCCTCTCTTCTTGTATTTCCAATAAGAGATTAATTTATCTTCAAGATATGGGAATGAGTACTGTTCCATCAAGCACGATTTCAGATAGAATTCCTTATGATTATGAAGAATATGTGCTTCAAAAGTTTGATATCGTTGACATTAATATCAAAACATCCATAAAGGAATTAAATGAGTTGTTTGATATTAATAACGCTCAAGGAGCTGCCAATATGATGGCAGGTGGACAAGGCGGAGGAGATGTTTTCTTTATGACGGGATATACTATTGATGACCAAGGATTTGTAGATCTGCCACTCATAGGAAAAATAAAATTACATGGTTATACTATTGATGAGTCTAAGGCTTTAATTGAAAAGGAGTTGGTCAATTATGTAAAGGAAGGTAATTATTTCGTCAGAGTAAGATTAGGGGGGATAAGGTTTAGTACACTAGGGGAATTCAATAATCCAGGTAAACAAACCATTCTTCAAAGCAGGGCAACTATTTTTGAAGCTATCGCTGCAGCCAATGACCTTAGTGTTTTGGCCAAGAGAAATGAAATAATTCTTATTAGACAATACCCTGATGGTTCACAAATGCATAAAATCAATCTAAATGATAGGAATCTACTCTCGTCTGATTTTTACTTTATAAAACCAAACGATATCCTATATGCGGAACCTTTAAAAGTTCGTGAAATAGGAAATACTACAAATTTTATTCAGACATTTTCACTGATTACTAGTACAGTAACTGCAATTGCTTTAATCCTCACTTTAGTCAATAATTAGAATATGGATTTTAATGATTTTGGAAATGAAGCTCTTGAAGAGGAAAGCTCAGTTGATATTAAATCAATACTGCCTAAGATTTTAAGAATTTGGCCTTGGCTCCTTTTTTCTTTAGTGTTATCATTTGTAATTGGATATTTATATACCAAGACTTCACAACCTGAATACCAGGTAACCTCAAAGTTTTTTATTAAAGAAAATGAATCTCCTTTAGCCTTATTTGAGAGCCCCGCAATTACTGATGTCAGTTCAAATGGGATTCAAAATGAAACAATCATTCTAAAATCTAAGCCTATTGCGGCCTTGGCTATAGACCAACTAGATTTTGATGTCGAGTATTATATCAAGGGTACTTTCATTAATCAGGAGGTCTATAAAAAAAGTCCAGTTTTAGTCACTGTAGATTGGAGTTCTCCTCAGATAATCAATGGACTAATTTCTTTGGAATGGGTGAATTCCTCCCAATTTTACTTGATTTTTGACGCTGAAAATTATACTCAGTTTTTATCTGACGGTTCTTATCTTAGCCTTTCCAATATTCCTGAAAAGAAACTTTATGACTTTGGAAAGTGGATTGAAAATCCTTTGTTCAAGATTAAGGTAGATAAAATTGACACAGAGGAGAATGGATCCATATTATTTATGCTTAGGGATAAAAAGTCTCTTGTTAATATTTATTCAAATGCACTTAATATTGATCTGGTAAATAAAAATTCTTCAATTGTAGAACTGAGGATTAATACATCTAATGTTGCAAAAGGAGCCGCCTACCTCAACACCTTAATGGCATCTTATCTAAGGAGAGAGCTAGATGAGAAAAATGAGGTATACACCAATACAATTTCTTTTATTGACTCCCAAGTGGCTGGGGTAGAGGACTCGCTTAGCTATTTTGAGCGTAAACTCGAAAGCTTTAGATCTCAAAATCGAATTTATGATTTAAGTTCAGAGGGAACCGCTGTTTTTGAAAAACTTTCGACCTTAGAAACTCAACTCCGTAACGAGCAATTTAAAAGATCCTATTACCAAAATCTTAATGACTACCTTCAGGAAGGTAATTACAATGAGTTGGTCGTACCTTCTGGAATTGGTATTGACGATCCTTTTCTTAATGCACTTATAGAAAACTTATTAACTCTTCAAGTTGATAAGTCTAGATCATTGGCCACTCAGACGGAAAACTCTCCTGCGGTGAAGGAGATTAATAGAAAAATTGAAGATGCTAATCGGAGTATAAGGGAAATTCTAAGAAATGTTGATTCCAATTCTCTGAGAGTAATCAATGATCTGGAGGCACAAATCAAGGATATTGATGTTTCTTTTAGATCTCTTCCTCAAACCGAACAAAACCTTATTCGAATTGAAAGGCAATTTAAGCTTAATGAAAATTTATACACTTTTTTGATGGAAAAAAGAGCGGAAGCTGCAATTACCAAAGCATCAAATTCCGCAAATAATAAAATTATTGAACCGGCTGAAGGCGGAATTCAAATCGCTCCCAAACCATTACGAAATTACCTGATTTCTTTATTTATTGGATTGATGTTGCCCATTGTGCTGGTAATAGGGAGAGAGTTTTTTAGGACTAAAATCGAAGATGTAAAATTTTTGGAGAGTAAACTTAAAATGCCAATTTTATCTACAATCCTATTCAATAAAACCAATGATAGCCTTGTTGTTCTAAAGCAGGGAAAATCTGGAATATCTGAAGGGTTTAGATCATTACGTGCTAACCTTAAGTTTGCGGTTCCAAATGATGACCAAATTACCATAATGATAACATCCACGATATCGGGTGAGGGGAAGACCTTCTGCGCGATTAATTTGGCCTCTGTTTATTCATTAACAGGTAAGAAAACTATTTTGATTGGCTGCGATATGAGGAAACCAAAAATATTTAGTGATTTTGGACTTGCTAATGATCAAGGACTATCTACTTATTTAAGTTCTCAAGAAAAAGATTGGTCAAAAGTGGTTAAACCTTCAGGCTTTGCCAATTTGGACATCATTTTATCTGGACCGACTCCGCCCAATCCAGCCGAATTGTTAGTAAACGAAAGATTTAACCTATTAATTCGGGAGCTTAAGTCCAAGTATGATGTGATTATATTGGATACACCACCAGTTGGCCTAGTAAGCGAAACGTTAGACTTGTTGTCCATGGTGGATGTTAATCTTTTTGTATTTAGACAAAACTATTCCATGAGGGTTTTTGTGGATTCAATAAATCAATTTAAAGCAAGTAGAAATCTTAAAAATATATATGCAGTGTTTAATGGAGTAGATACCCGAAATGTTACCTATGGGTATGGCTACTCTTATGGATACGGCTATTACGAAGAGGAATCTAAAAGCTAATTTCTGATCTTTTGAATAAGACCTTTATTATCGCAGAGGTAGCCCAAGCCCATGATGGAAGCTTGGGAATTGCACATTCTTATATTGATGCATTGGCCTCTACTGGTGTGGATGCAGTCAAGTTTCAAACTCATATTGCTGAAGCTGAAAGTAGTATTTTTGAAAAGTTTAGAGTCAACTTTAGTTATGAGGATGTTTCTCGCTTTGATTATTGGAAAAGAATGGAGTTTTCTTTGGATCAATGGATGGGATTAAAAGCTCATTGTGAATCCGTAGGTCTCGAATTTCTTTCTTCTCCTTTTAGTTGTGCTGCAGTAGATTTATTAGAAAAAATTGGAGTGTCTCGATATAAAATCGGATCAGGAGAGGTGTCTAACCACCTACTTTTGGATAAACTCGGAAAGATCGGTAAGCCTGTGATTCTTTCATCAGGAATGAGCGACTATAGGGAGTTGCAGGAGTCAATAGATCTGTTGAATAAATACAAGGTCGAAGTTTCCGTGTTGCAATGTACCACGGCCTACCCGACCCTACCTGAGCAATGGGCACTTAGTGAAATCCCAAATTTAAAAAGCCGTTTCAATGTCCCAATAGGTTATTCTGATCACTCTGGCACAATCGAGTCCAGCATTGCAGCCCGAGCTTTTGGCGCTTCAATTTTGGAGTTTCATGCAGTATTTGACAAAAGAATGTTTGGGCCAGATTCAAAAGCTTCTTTGGAAATCAATCAAATTTCCCAATTAGTTTCCTGCATCCGAAATCTCGATATTGCATTAAATATTCCTTCGACAAAGGATGATGTAAGTAGATTTACCGAAATGAAAATTAATTTTGGTAAGTCGATCGCAGTAAATAAGGATTTATCCGAAGGTCATGTGATCCAATTAGCCGATTTGGAATCCAAGAAGCCAGGTGATCGTGGGTTGCCTGCAAAAGACTTCGCTTTTGTTATTGGTAAGCCATTGAAAAGGTCAAAAAAGCAATGGGATTTTTTGGCACTTACTGATATCTAAAATTTTTCAATCAAATTTAACTAATGAAAAGAAAAGTAGCTGTAGTAATTACTGCCAGGCCTAGCTATAGCAGAGTGAAAACTGCCTTATCTGCGATTAAAAATCATCCTGATTTAGAACTTAATATTATCGTCGCTGCATCCGCCTTGTTAGACCGTTATGGGGCTGCAATCAATTATATCGAAAAGGATGGCTTTGAGATTTCTGCTCGGGTGTTTAATGTTTTAGAGGGAGAAAATCTGACAGCTGCTGCAAAAACAACCGGCATTGGAATTCTGGAACTCAGTACGGTGTTTGATAACTTGAAACCTGATATTGTAGTAACAATAGCAGATAGATTTGAAACTATGGCCACAGCCATTTCGGCGGCATACATGAATATCCCGTTGGTTCATATTCAAGGTGGAGAAGTTACTGGTAATATTGATGAAAAAGTTAGGCATTCCATTACCAAATTGGCAGATTATCATTTTGTGGCTTCAGAGGATGCCTATCGAAGAGTAATAAAACTTGGAGAGTCCACTGATTCTGTTTTCAATACAGGTTGCCCATCAATTGATTTGGCTCAGGAAGTCTTGCAGGACCCTAGACTTGATTTTGACCCATATATCAAATATGGTGGAGTCGGCTTCAAGCCTGACCTGAGTCAGGGATATTTGGTAGTAATGCAGCATCCTGTGACTACTGAAATTGACCAATCTAGGCAACAAATCAATGAGACTTTACATGCAGTAAACGAGATAGGATTACCAGTTTTGTGGTTTTGGCCCAATGTAGATGCAGGGGCAGATGGGACTTCTTCAGGAATCCGGACTTTCCGTGAGGTTTACAACCCAAAACAAATTCATTTTTTTAAAAATATGGAAGGAAAAGACTTTCTTAAGATTCTTTTAGCTTCGAAGTGCCTAATCGGAAACTCTTCAGTTGGAATTAGAGAATGTTCGTTTCTTGGAGTTCCGGTGATTAACATTGGGTCTCGTCAAAATAAAAGGGAAAGAGGCCGTAATATAATTGACGTTCAATACGATAAAGATCAAATAAAGAAAGCGATTGAATACTGGTTATTAAATCCTAGACCTAGTCAGTCCTTTGTTTATGGAGGAGGGAATGCTGGAAAGCAAATGGCAGACTTATTAAGTAAGATCGAACTGAGGTTCTCAAAAACCATTTCTTTTTAATTCATGCTTGCTGCTGTTAATTTTCATTATATAAGAGAGAATTATGATTATCCCATCAGGGCTATTCATGGGACCAATTCTGCCTTATTTAGGAAACAACTTGAATTATTATCAAAGGAAGGTGTTTTTGTTTCATCTCAGGAGGTTTATCAGGCTGTGATTGAAAAACACCCTTTGCCTAAAAACAGTATTTTAATCACTTTCGATGATGGGTTAAAAGAACAATTTGAAGTAGCATTGCCAATCTTAATGGATATGGGGATCCCAGCTATTTTTTTTGTAAACCCTTTTAATATCATTGAATCGAAGATTTCTTCTGTTCATCAAATTCATCTTTTAAGATCATTCCTTCCTGCTGCGGAGTTACTTTCTAAAATTGATACTTATGGTATTAATGTCAAATTGAATCCTTCTGAAGAAAAACTCGCACAAGATCATTACAACTATGATCAAGTTTCAGATGCTATCCTGAAGTATTTTTTGAATTTTAAGCTTCAATTAATCCATAAAGATTCCTTGATCAATCAACTCTTTAATGATTGCTTTTCCAGACAAGAAATTGAAGACTTTCATGATCAATTTTACATGGATCTTACTATGATCTCTACTTTGGATCAGCTTGGCATGATTGGTTCGCATACCTATAGTCATCAACCCTTGGGATTACTTCCAGATAATATGCTTTTTGAGGAGTTTCAGAAAACGAATCAATTTTTTAATGATAACGGATTAACCTCCCCAAAATCAGTAAGTTACCCTTATGGAAATTATGAAAGCTGTACTCGTAGAGTTCAGGAAATTGCCAAAAAATTCAATTTTTGTTTTGGGTTTACCATGGAAAGAGCCGGTAACCAATCCCTGGTTGAAAATGCTCTTCATTTAGCCCGATTTGATTGCAATGATGTTGTTGGGGGCAAGTCCTGTATTTTTCAACAAGGAAAAATGTTTGAAACGATGAATATTGGAAATTGGAAGTTTTAAATCGCCCACATTCAAATCACCATCCCTCAAGTAAAATCCCCCCTCTCCCCATTTTTGAATAAAAGTAAAAATTTGAAAATACTAGGCATTATCCCCGCAAGAAGCGGTTCGAAAGGCATCCCAGGTAAAAATAGTAAACTTCTTAATGGCATTCCTCTTATTGGATATGTAGCCAAAGATGCCATGCAGTCTAAATTACTGGATCGTGTCATTGTAAGTACCGATTCAGAAGAGATTGGATCAATAGCTTCAAATTTCGGAGTAGATTTTCCTTTTTTGAGACCAAAAGAAATCTCAGCGGATACTTCACCGTCAATTGATTTTATCAGGCATGCCTTACTTACGCTAAAAGAAAGAGGCGAGATTTATCATGCGGTCTGTCTTTTACAGCCAACTAGTCCATTTAAGGCCCCTGGATTTATTGATTCTTGCATAGATAAATTTTTAAGTGAAGATCTTGATTCCTTGGTGTCTGTACTCGAGGTACCTCATGAGTTTAATCCTCATTGGGTATTTGAAGATACTGGTGAGGGTATCTTGAAAATTGCCACGGGTGAATCGCAGCTAATTCCTCGAAGACAAGATCTTCCAAAAGCATATTTTAGAGATGGTTCGGTTTATGTCTTCAAGTCGGATTTGGTTCTTGAAAAGAATACCTTGATCGGTGGCAGGCTTGGATTTATGCTTTCTCAAGAATCTTATTATTGCAATTTGGACACGATGAAGGACTGGGAATTAGCCGAAGAAAAAGTAAAAAATCTTTAGATATGTGCGGCATTTCAGGAATTGTTGGTCTCAAAACCGATTACTCTGAGTCTATAGGTCTAATGGTGGCTATTCAAAGCCATAGAGGCCCCGATGCCTCTGCGTGTTTTCATGAAAATCATGTTAGCCTTGGGCACAATAGATTATCCATCATAGATCTTAATGAATCAGCCAATCAGCCTTTCCACAGCTCTTGTGGAAGGTATTGCATAGTTTTTAACGGTGAAATATATAATTATAATAGCCTAAAAGACAAGTTGCCAGGGGTGACCTTCATAACCCGATCCGACACGGAAGTCCTTTTGGAATTGTATATCAAGTATGGACCTGCTATGCTTGAATGGATCAATGGAATGTTTTCATTTGCTATTTGGGATAAATTAAATCGTAGATTATTTTGTGCTCGTGACCGGTTTGGCGTCAAGCCTTTTTATTATTCCTTTCAGAAGGATACACTTTTTTTTGCCAGTGAAATTAAGGCAATCCATGCAGCCGGTATTAAGAGGGAAATGAATAATGAGGTTTTTGCAGAATACTTCACAAAGGGGACGTATGGGATGCCTGATGAATCCTTTTGGAGAGGAGTCCATCAATTGCCCGGAGGACATCAACTCATGTATGATTTATCTACCAACCAACTTAACATCAAGTCATACTATGATTTTGTAACTAGAATTTCCAATACTAATGAATATCATTCTATTGAAGAACTGCAAGAAAAGTATTTAAATCTTATCACTGATGCGGTTTCTCTCCGGTTTGTTTCGGATGTACCGGTTGGATTTAATCTAAGCGGAGGACTGGATTCATCTTTACTTTTATCTCTAATCAATAAAATAAATCCTCTTATAGAAGATAAAATTGAAGCCTTTTCATTTTACACAGGCCATCAGGATTATGATGAGCTTCCATATGTTCAGCAGTTATTGGAAGGGTATTCCAACCCGCTTAATGAAGTTCTACTCACTACAGATATTCTCCCATCTCTGGCAGAAGAGATGGTTCGATTTCAAGATGAACCTTATGGAGGATTTCCGACAATTGCTTATTCCCAATTATTTTCTCGCGCAAGAAAAAAGGGCATTAAAGTGCTTTTAGATGGTCAAGGAATGGATGAAGCATGGGCTGGATATGATTATTACCAGTCAGGCTCTTCTCATCAAACAGTGCAAGGTGTAAGTTCTTCCTTGACAAGAGTAAGTGTTTTTGACCCGGATTTTATTTTATTTGCCAAAGAGTGGGAGGTGCCCCAACCATTCGATAATAGACTTCAGAATATGCAGTATAGGGATATTTTCTATACAAAAATTCCCAGAGCTCTGAGATTCAATGACCGGGCAAGTATGCAGTATTCAGTGGAGCTTCGAGAGCCTTTCTTAGACTTTCGATTAGTTGAGTTTGCATTTGCCCAGGAAGAAAAATGGAAAATCAATGAAGGAATGGGGAAATGGTTTTTGAGGAAATTTGCCGAAGCAATTGTTCCAAAAAAACTTGCTCTTGCACCCAAAAGGCCTGTTCAAACCCCTCAAAGAGAATGGTTGCGTACTGACCTAAAAGATTGGGCCGACGCTCATATTCAACAGTTGGCACAGCAGAGTTTTATTAGGCCTGAATATTTAAGGAAGGAGTGGGATTTATATCAAAATGGGAGTTCAGATAATAGCTTTTACGTTTGGCAGTGGATCAATTTGAACATACTATTCAATTCAATAAAGTAAAATGGAACCTAATCACAATTCCCAAGAATGGGATTTAGTAATTGAGAATAAAACATCATTGTTTGATCTGAAACTAAAGGATCTTTGGAGATATAGAGATTTGCTTCGAATGTTTGTAAGAAGGGACTTTGTAAGTTTTTACAAACAGACAGTTTTAGGACCACTTTGGTTTTTCATACAACCGATTTTCACCACGTTAGTATACGTTTTTATTTTCGGAAATCTCGCAGGTATTTCCACTGATGGATTACCTCAGTTCCTGTTTTACCTTTCTGGGATTACCTGTTGGAATTATTTTGCCGATTGCATCACCAAGACCAGTACGGTATTTAAAGATAATGCCAATATTTTCGGGAAAGTTTATTTTCCAAGGTTGATTCTACCCTTGAGTATTGTGGTCAGTAACCTGGTCCGATTTGGAGTACAGTTGATTCTTTTTATCTCCATGATGATTTACTTTTTTGCTCAAGGTGCAAATATTCAAGTCACTTATGTAATTATTCTCTTTCCTTGGCTGGTGATGTTGATGGCATTTTTGGGCTTAGGACTAGGGTTGATAGTCACAGCAATGACTACAAAATATCGAGATCTCGCTTTCTTTGTCACTTTCGGTGTGTCTTTGCTGATGTATGCCACCACGGTCATTTACCCACTAAGCTCAGCCCCTGAAAAATATCGGGGGTTTATAGAATTAAATCCAATGACTCCAATTATTGAGTCTTTTCGATTCGCGTTTTTAGGTGCAGGAGAATTCAGTTGGCTCAGTATCCTATATTCCTCGCTAGTGACATTTGTTATTTTTCTTCTCGGACTTATAATTTTCAATAAAACCGAACGAACCTTCGTAGACACGATTTAATCATGAATAAGACTGTTATTAAGGTAGAAAACCTCTCCAAAATTTACCGCCTAGGAGAAATTGGTTCCGGGACTCTGAGTAAAGATTTGGAGCGTTGGTTTAGAATGAATATTCTTAATCAAGAGGACCCTTTTCTTAAAATCGGCCAAACAAACGAGCGGTCAAAAAAAGGGGATTCAAATGTGGTTTTTAGCCTTAGAGGATTGGACTTTGAAATTCAGTCTGGTGACGCTGTAGGAATAATTGGCAAGAATGGCGCTGGAAAAAGCACCCTGTTGAAGATTCTATCTCGAGTGACCGCCCCGAGTACTGGAAGTGTCAAGGTGAAAGGCCGGGTCGCTAGTTTGTTGGAGGTGGGTACTGGTTTTCACCCCGAGTTGACCGGAAAGGAGAATATTTTCCTCAATGGAGCGATCTTAGGAATGACCAAACGTGAGATTACCTCAAAGCTGGATGAAATTGTAGATTTTAGTGGAGTAGAGCGCTATGTCGATACACCGGTTAAAAGATACTCAAGTGGGATGTATGTGCGGTTGGCTTTTGCAGTTGCAGCTCACCTTGAAAGCGAAATTTTGATTGTGGATGAGGTTTTAGCCGTTGGGGATGCTGAATTTCAACGCAAATGTTTGGGAAAAATGGGGGAAGTCAGTAAAAATGAAGGTAGGACTATCCTCTTTGTAAGTCATAATATGAATGCTGTAAATAACTTATGCAAAAAAGGAATTGTCCTTAATAATGGCATGATTGCATTTCAGGGTTCTGCAGAAAGTTCTGTTCATCAATACTTGAATACGAATCAAAGTAGTCAAGCTGCTGAACTTATTCATAAAGAAATCAAGATTACCTCTCTGGCACTGATTTCCAGATATGGTCAAGTCAACACGGTGGAAGCTTACGAAGGATTCCAGTTTGTTATTGAATTTGATATCGAAAAGGCTGAAATGCAGGACTTATATATGGGCATATTTTTTAAAGATGCTTTTGGGTCCAGAATAAGTTCTATATCAAATTGGCTTAATTCCCAGGATTTCAAGGCAATGAAGAGAAATAGGATTACAGTCGATTTAACACATGGCGTCTCTTTCCGCGAAGGGAATTATTCGGTTGATTTGGAATTTTTTATTCCCAATAAAGTGTACTTTGAAAATGCGTTCAGTTTCGAAGTGATTAATTCTTCAACAACGGGCTATAAAAAAGAATTCAGAACCGAATACGGGAGCGTCTATGTGCCCAATGTGATTACACACGAGGCATGAAAGTACTTTTGTTCTCCCCGGTTTGCAAACCCTTAGAAATCTTTAAGTTAGCTGCAGAAAGTTTCTTTAAATTAGATCGTGATGGTTTTGAACTAGATTACTTATTTTTAGATGATAATATAGATGTCAGAACCAGTGATTTATTGAATCAATTAAGCGTCACCTATAGTAACGTGAAGTTTTTGGATTTTCAACTTAATACCAAGACTACTTATAAAAATCACGATTGGGATGGTAAGAAAATAGATCGAATTATAGCCATTAAAAATGCTGCCTTGGCATATTCGCTGAAAAACAGCTACGATTTTGTGTTTTTGGTGGATGCTGATTTAGTGCTTCATCCTGCTACACTCCAAAGTCTACTCTCCAGTCAAAAACATTTTATTTTCACTATATTCTGGACTAAGTTTCGCCCAGATCTCCCTTATACTCCAAATGCTTGGGATTACCACTCCTGGAATTATTATAGTCCGGAATCCTATTTTAAATTAAAAAATCCGGGAATATATGAGGTTGGAGGAGGAGGAGCCTGTACCTTACTTAGCCAAGAAATTTTACAAAAGGGCTTGTCTTTCGATAGGCTGCAAAGTTTAAATTACCCTGGAGAAGACAGACATTTTTGCACCCGGGCACAAGCCTTGGGGTATTCGGTATTTGTGGATACCAATTTCCCCGCTTACCATCTCTTTACGGAGGATATGGTGGAGGAAGCAACTTCTTGGTTTAATGATGGAGCAACCCCACTTTTCTTTGATCAATGGCTTAATGATCAATGGGTAAAAGAAGTGCTTGCACGATTTGAGTTCAAAGATGATTTTACAGCACGATTAAAAAAGTTCCTTTTTGACATCAAAAAATCGTACAGATTGAATTTTTCGCGGAATTGATTTTTCAGCGCTACCACAATTAAAGGTTATTTAAGGCAATTATGTATATTCAAAAAATAATTCTTGTATTCGGAACCAGGCCGGAAGCTATAAAAATGGCACCCCTAGTTTTGAAGTTGAAAAGTAATCCCAAAGTAAATCTGAAGGTGTGCATTACCGCGCAACATAGGCATATGTTGGATCAGGTATTGGATTTCTTTGAAATTACTCCCGATTTTGATTTGGATTTGATGAAAAAAAATCAATCCCTCAATGAATTGGCATCGAGAATTTTGTCATCTTTTGATCAAGTGCTGGAAACTGAAAACCCAGATTGGGTCTTTGTTCATGGAGACACTACCACGAGCTCCCTCTGTGCACTGGCAGCATTTCATCGAAAGATCAAAATAGCCCATGTAGAGGCAGGTCTGCGTACCTATGATAAGGATTCTCCCTATCCTGAAGAGATCAATAGACAAATTACCGGTCGGCTTGCTGATTTGCATTTTGCTCCTACGAGGTCATCCAAAGATAATTTGACCCGCGAAGGAGTAGGGGAAGATCAGATCATGGTAACTGGCAATACAGTGATTGATGCGCTACACCTCGCTGTTCAAAAGCTTGATTTGGGCTATCATGATGATCAAATTAACTTGTTGAAATCCCTTATTCAACCCAGTAAAAAATTAATCACCGTAACCGGACATCGAAGAGAAAATTTTGGTGAGGGCTTTGAAAGAATTTGTAGGGCTATTTTGAGACTATCTCAGATACCTGATGTTCAAATTATTTTTCCGGTTCACTTAAACCCCAATGTTCAAAAGCCTGTGAACGACTTGCTTTCTGGTATCGATAATATCAACCTCATTGATCCATTGGCCTATCCCGCGTTTGTTTATCTAATGAAGGCTTCTTACTTGGTTTTGACAGATTCGGGTGGAGTTCAGGAAGAAGCACCTTCTTTAGGAAAACCGGTTTTGGTACTCCGTAACAATACTGAACGTCCAGAGGCAATCCAAGCCGGAACCGTGAAACTTGTCGGAACTGACTCCGAAATAATCTACTCCTCTGTGACCGAGCTAATCGAAAACCATCAAAATTATATAGCTATGTCCACCGCCTATAATCCTTATGGAGATGGGAAAGCAGTGGAAAGGATTAATAATATATTTCTATAATTCATATCCACTATGGCAAAGGTTTTCTAGAAAATCAATATTCTATCAAACCTTTTTTTATTCAATCCAAAAGAAGATGAAAATTGCGGTGATCGCAGAGTCTATTAATGTCAATGACAGTAGTGGTTCTAAAGTCAATGTTGAGCTGATTAAAAATCTTTCAAAAATCTGTAGCCAAGTCGTAGTTTATCACTATACTCAGATCGAAATTCAAATTCAGGGCACTCAATGTTTTAACATTTCTGAAAATAAATTTTCTCTGTTTTTTGTCCTCAGTAGAATCCAAAGATACTTTACCAAATTTACGGGAGTATCCTTACATAGGCCTTTAGAGAATTTATTCGGATTTTCTTTTACGTTTTTTAGCGATACTCAAAGTATTAAATCACAGCTACCCGAAGTGAAAAATGGGGGCTTCGATTATGTCCTTACGCTAAGCAAAGGCTCAAGTTTTAGGCCTCATTATGCCCTTCTTCAGTATCCAGAACTTCACTCCAAGTGGATAGCCTATGTCCACGACCCTTTTCCCTTTCATTTTTATCCAAGACCTTTTACTAAGGTTTTGCCTGGCTATCATCAAAAAGAGGACTTTTTTAGGGAAATGTCTGAAAGAGCAAGATTTATAGGTTTTCCAAGTCTTTTGCTTTCAGAATGGATGGGGTCTTTCTTCCCAGAAATGCTTATTAAGAGGGTAATTATCCCTCATCAGATCAGTGAGAATATCCAGGAAGCCCCCATCGAATTGCCAGGATGGCAGAAAGGTAATTTTAATATCCTTCATGCAGGAAATCTCCTAAAAGAAAGGCCCGCTGACGGATTGATTACTGGTTTTCAAAAGTTTTTGTCTAAGAATCCTCGTTACAAAGTAAATGCAAGATTATTTTTGATTGGACCTGCACAAAGCCACGAGAATAAACTTGGTCAGTACGCTGCGGAAATTCCGGAACTCAAAGTACTAACAAATTCGCTCAAATTTGAACATGCATTATACCTTCAAAAAGAAGCTACAGTGAATGTGATTTTGGAATCCAAATCTGAGATTAGTCCATTTCTGCCGGGTAAATTCCCCCACTGTGTCCTAGTGGATAAGCCCATTTTATTACTCTCTCCTCTTTATTCCGAAACCCGTAGATTATTAGGCAAAGATTATCCTTATACAGCTGAGTCTGATGATATGGAATCAATATCAGAAATCTTCGAGCACCTCTATTCCCGTTGGGAACAGAACAAAGACCTTTCTTTAGATCGCCCTGATTTACTAGAATATGTAGGTGTCCCTTATTTGGCTAAGCTAATCAATCATCTGCCCGACTCCAATGTCTAAAAAAAAGCTCCTAATCCTAATCCCTGATGGGGTGGGACTCAGAAATTTTGCTTTTAGTAATTTCAAAGAAAACGCAAATAAGGCTGATCTTGAAGTCTTGTTTTGGAATAATACCAATTTTGACCTGACCACTTTAGGATTAAATGAGATCAAAACCCCTAAACCCAAACATCATTTTTTAACTGACATTTTGAAACGTGTCAAAATTGATATCTATATTGATTGGTACACGGTGACCTTTGGCGAATTGGCCTTCCAAGATTATAAATTTAAATTGCCGCAGCCTAAAACATTCAATGATTGGGTAAAAACTATACTTTTTAAAGGATTTAAAAAATACTTTGGACTCAATAAAAAAGAGAAAATACAACCCGTTATGAGTCTTCTTGAAGAAAGAACTACCTATTTTCAAGAATGTATACGTCAGCTCGAAAAGATAAACCCAGATTTCGTTTTCTGTTCAAATCAGCGCCCTATTACAGCAATTGCACCAATTCAGGCAGCAAAGTATTTAAATATACCCACAGGTACGTTTATTTTTTCTTGGGATAACCTTCCAAAGGCAACTATGGTAATCGAACCTAAATATTTTTTTGTTTGGAGTGAATTTATGAAAAGTGAATTGGTAAAATATAATCCACATATCCAAGAATCAAACATCTTTATATCAGGAACACCACAATTCGAAATCTATAAAAATCCTGATCTTTTGGCTCAAAAAGAGGCATTTGCGACCAAGTTTGGTCTGAAAAGTCAGGTTAAGTATATCTGCTTCTCAGGAGATGATCACACGACCAGTCCATTTGATGAATTTTATTTGAGAGACTTGGCACAAGTCGTTCATCAAATTAATCATGAATCAAACTTGGGTAGAATAGAAATTCTCTTTAGACGATGCCCAGTTGACAAAAGTGCCCGATACAATGAGGTTTTGGAACAATTCAATGATTTAATCATTGCTGTGGATCCTGACTGGCGAGCGTTGGGAGACCAATGGAATCAAATTATGCCTATGCCTTCTGATCAAGGATTGCTGGTCAACACGGTCCAGCATTCTCTCATGGTGTTTAATGTAGGGTCATCCATGGTTTTTGATTTTTATGCCTTAGGTAAACCCTGTTGTTATTTTAATTACGATCCCCATGGCGGAAACACGGAGCAGTGGACTGTCAAAAAGCTTAATAACTTCATTCATTTTAGATCGATGCCCGACCAATCAGCCGTCTTATGGGTAAATCACAAGAATGAAATTAGGGAAAGGATTCTGAATTTTCTCGAGAATCCCCTTTCTTGGGATAATGAGTCCACCGGCCTCTGGTTTGAAAAAATCATCAATCAGCCGATTTCAGATGCATCGAAAAATATCTGTTCAAGGATTTCCTCTCTTTGTTAAACTTTGCAGAACACTCCAACACTTCATACCCTAGGATTTTTAACTCCTGAGTATCCCTTACCAAACTTAGGATATACAGGAGGAATCGGTACCAGCATAAAAAATTTGGCGGATTTTTATGTCAATAAGGGGATCCAAGTTGTTGTTTTTATTTATGGTCGAACTGAAAATAAGATCTTTAAACAGGAGAATAAAACATTTGTCTTTATAAAAAAATCTCCAATAGGGAAGTTTGGATGGATAGTCAACCGATTCAGAATACAACGAATCGTAAATGATTGTATAAAGAAATATGGGATTCAGTTTCTCGAAGCTCCAGAATGGACAGGTATATCTTCTTTTATACAATTCAACTGTCCTTTGATACTCAAACTGCATGGTTCTGACACCTATTTTTGCCAGTTGGAAGGGAGAAAGTTGAAAACCCGGAATTTTTGGTTTGAAAAAAGTGCATTCAAACAAGCGGATCATATTATTGCTGTAAGTGATTTTGTTGGTAAGAAATCCTCTGATTGGTTTGGGGTTCCAAGACCTTACCAAGTGATTCATAATGGAATTAATCCGGATAGGTGCTCTAACCCTAAACAGCCATCAACGAGCAGCGGAAAGACAATTCTCTACTTTGGAAGCCTTATCCGGAAGAAAGGAGTCCTGGAAATTCCCGGGATTTTCAATAGGGTTCATGCGCTTTTTCCCCAGGTCAAGCTTATTTTGGCAGGAAATGATGCTTTTGATATTGCCACAGGTAGTGATTCTACTTGGGGGTTGATGAAAGATTTATTTACACCAGAGGCTTTTGAAAATGTATCCTATATCGGTTTGGTGCCTTCACAAAAAGTCGATTTACTTCTAGCAGAAGTAGATGTCTGTATTTTTCCATCTTATGCTGAGGCTTTTCCGGTATCTTGGCTTGAAGCTATGGCGCAAGGTAAAGCTTTAGTTGCCAGTAATATAGGCTGGTCTTCTGAAGTTATTTTGAATTCGGAGGTAGGGCTGACAGCACATCCTTCAGATCATGCCCAATTTGCTGATCATATTGTCAGTCTTCTTCTGAATAGTCAACTTAGAGATAAATTAGGTCAAGAGGCTAGAAAATGTGTAATTGAAAACTTCTCAATCGAACAAATCGGTCGGCAGCATATTGACTTTTTTCAGGAAGTTTTAAATCAATAGTATCAAATAATTATTCAAAGAATTACTTCCCAAGTAAACGTGATCCTTATTTCATGTTTTCTGAGGTACATTCTTGCCTATCTTAAAGTTTATGAAAATTTCTCTGGTTATTTGTACCTATATGAGACCGGATTCTGTTACGAATCTTCTCCAATCGGTAAATTCTCAATTAAAAAAGCCAGATGAGGTAATCATTGTAGATGGTTCAACCAATACTGAAACCAGAGATGCCTTGCAAAATTTTAATTTCTCCTTCCCATTTTCTTATTTCCTTGTAGATAAAGAAGTTAGAGGTTTGACCAAGCAGCGAAACTTCGGAGTTTCTAAAGTAAGTGGTGATTCAGAAATTGTTGCATTTTTGGATGACGATGTCATTCTTCACCCAAAATACTTTCAAGAAATAGCGAGGTCGTTTTCAGAACATCCCGATGCTATCGGGGTAGGAGGTCTTGATGTTCGTGAAAATGGATATTTTAAACTTGTAGAAGGGCAGAAACTATCGAAATATTCGCATTATACCTTTGACGGGTACGCGACTCCAGAGCCCCTGAGGTTCAAGGTACGTCGATTTTTTGGATTGATTTCTGATTTGCCCCCTGATATTATCCCGCCTTTCTCCCATGGAAGGAGTGGACATCCTCCAAGTGGGAAAACCTATGAAGTTGAGCATCTAATTGGACTGAGCATGGCTTACAAAAGGTCTGTATTTGACCATATCCGGTTTTCCCCATATTTCGAAGGGTATGGTTTGTATGAAGACTTTGACTTTTCTCTCCGATCTATGGCTTTTGGAAAACTGTATCTAAATACCAAGGCTACGTTGGAACATTTTCATGCTCCAGCAGGAAGACCCAATTTCTTCAAATACGGCCAAATGGTTGTAACCAATGGTTGGTATGTTTGGAGGCTAAGATTTCCAAAATCAAAATTGAAAGATACCATCAAATGGCACCTTACCTGTCTCCTTTTAGCCCATATCAGGTTATTGATCCTCATTAAAGGTCCTCATAGAGGAGATGCTTTAAGAGATTATTTGGGACGAATGAAGGCTTGGATTGTCCTATGGTTCAAAAAACCTATAGTGGAACTATGACTTTTTTGGTTATCTCTCATGCACCGCATTTTCAAAAAGATGAAAAACTTTTTTCCTACGGGCCTTTGGTCAAAGAAATGGTGCTTTGGGAAAAATATACGGATCAGATGTGGGTTTTTGCTCCTGAAGTTTTGCCTCATGAGGATTCAATTAATCTCCCGTATCAAAGTGGAAACACAAGGCTAATCTCAACTCCCTTGCTGGATTTCACTTCTGGCCCAAACCGATTAAAAAGTCTTCTTTGGCTTCCTTGGATTATTTTTTCACTTTACTATTACATGTGGAAAGCGGATCACATTCACCTTCGATGCCCGGGAAACCTGGCCTTGATAGGTTGTTTCTTGCAAATAGTTTTTCCTTGGAAAAAGAAAACGGTTAAATATGCAGGTAATTGGGACCCTGCCAGTCCGCAACCATTGACCTACAAAATTCAGCGATGGGTAATAAACAACACTTGGCTCAGCAGAAATATGACGGTGATGGTTTATGGGAATTGGCCTCATAGTTCGAAAAACATCAAGCCATTTTTTACAGCTAGCTATCTGGAAAAAGAATTTGTGCCTTTTCAAAAACCTGAAAGTGGACAAGGAATAAACTTGGTATTTGTCGGTAGTTTAGTGCCAGCAAAAAATCCCCTAACAGCCATTCAGGTATTGGAACAGCTAGTTCAAAACGATCAAGTTGCTAACCTGGTGTATTGCGGAGAAGGTTCGGAGCGCCCCAAAATCGAATCTTTTGCAATAAATCGTGGCCTGCATGAAATGGTTTATCTAGCAGGAAATGTCAATTCAGAGAAAGTAAAACAAATCCTTATCCAATCTCATTTTCTGATCTTCTTATCTGAATCAGAAGGTTGGCCTAAAGTGGTAGCTGAAGCTATGACTTGGGGATGCATTCCTTTGACTTCCTCGGTAAGCTGTGTTCCAGAAATGGTGGGATATGGAGCTAGGGGAATTTTGATCGACAATGACCCCGTTCGTATTGCCCAAGAGATCCTAAAACTCGTCCAAGATCCAGGGAGATTGGCCAATATGCAATTCCAAGCCCAGCAGTGGGCAAAGCAATTTACACTCGAGAAATTTGGAGAATCCTTATGCGAGTTGGTATGAAGGTCCTTCAGCTCATTGATAGTCTTGATACAGGAGGAGCGGAGATGATGGCTGTTAATATCTCGAATGCCTTAGCCACTGAGGGCCATCAAGTCCTTCTCTGTGGATCCCGTAGATTGGGGGAACTTGAAAGCAAGGTTTCCAAAGAAGTTGCTCTTTTTTGTCTCCAAAAGAAAAATTCCTTCGATTTGAAGGCTTTTTGGAAATTATTTTTAATCGTGAAGAAAAATAAAGTAGACCTCATACATGCACATTCCAGTTCTGTTTTTTGGGCTCTTTTGGTGAGATTTTTAACCTTATCTCGCACTAAAGTACTTTGGCATGATCACTTTGGTAATAGGATTAATGAGAAATCTAATATTTTTATGATCCTGGCGTCGTCGTGGATTGATTATATTCTTTGTGTCAATTTTGAACTCTGCGAGTGGTCAAAAAAAAATATGAGGGTAAAACCTGAAAAAATACAGTACATCAATAATTTTCCAGCGATAGCTGTAGCTAGAAAACAAGAACTAGAGAATACCAAATCGATAAAAATAGTGTATCTGGCTAGTTTTAGGAAACCTAAAAACCATCTCAACCTGATTAAGGCTTTTGAGATGTATTTAGCCAATGCACCCATGGATACCCGTTTAATTTTAGCCGGTAAGTATCACCAGGATTCCTATTTTTTCGAATTACAAAACTACATTAAAGAAAAAAAATTAGCTGACTTTATTGAGTTTTACGGAAATGTCGATAACGTATCCAACTTATTGGAGATGGTCCACCTTGGTGTGATAGCCTCTGATTTTGAAGGGTTGCCACTAAGTCTGCTGGAATATGGCCAAGCTGAATTACCCGTCGTGGTTACTAAGGTAGGACAATGTCCAGAAGTGATCAATCATGGAGAGTTTGGTCGGCTAGTTGAAAAAAACAATCCTGAAGCTTTAACGCGTGCTTTACTCGATACCGTAGCCAATTGGCCAAATTCAGTAAGGACGGGTAAAGCATTCAAATCACATGTTGAAAAATATTACGGAGTAAAGAACTTTTTGAACCAGTACCAGGCTTTGGTTAATCCAAAAAATGATTGATAAATTAGTTTATACAAAAAATCCTATTTTTTGGGTGGGATTTCACATCCTTTTGGGAGTAGTTTCCACTGTAACTCCCTGGTTTTTAATATTATGGTATTATTTGATTTTGTTTTTCTCGCTGGATTCCTTGACCCGCAAAGATGCCTTCAACTACAGGCTGAGCTTCTTAATCACTTACTTGGTTTCGTTTGAAATCTTTGCGAGAATAGTCAGTACTAGTCCATATATTAGTTACGAACAAAGTAAATACATTACCTTTTTGCTTTGCTCAATAGGGATTCTTAATGGATATGGGAAGGGCAAAAAAGGCATATGGCTGGTGGTCGTACTGATCCCGGGTCTTTTGATCGATTTATCTGGAGAGGTTACTTATCCTTATTTGATTTTTGATTTATTAGGACCGATCAATTTGGGATTGTCAGTATGGTTTTTTGGAATGCAGCGCTTTACCCCTGGTGGTTTTTTGAGCTTGTTGCGCTTACTCGTTTACCCGATTATTTCAGCCTTATTTTTCACCTTTATCAAGACTCCTGATTTGGACACTATCGAGTTTGAACTAGGAGCTAATTTTGAAACCACAGGAGGTTTTGGATCAAATCAAGTATCCGTACTGTTCGGACTTGGCATTTTCTTGATGTTTTTGTTTATCATCTTTAAATGGAAATTTACTAACAACTTCTGGTTAGATTCATTTCTCTTACTCGGGTTTGCGTTTCAGGGATTTTTAAGTTTCTCCAGAGGTGGAATTATCGGGGGAGTAGTCGGGATAATTGCTGTGATATTTATCCTTAAGAAACTAGGCAAGAATAGAAGGATTCTTCAAAATATTCCCAAAGTAGGAAAATATGTGGTCCCTTCGATTTTTATCCTAATCGTCTCGTTTTATTTGGTAAATGAGATCACGGATGGACTTCTGCTGATGCGCTACAGTGGAGAAACATCAGGAACCTTAGCCGGTGCCAAAGAAAGAAGTATAGACACATTCACTTCCAGTCGTACTGCCATTGCCAAAGAAGATTTTGAATTATTTGTCGAGAATCCCATCTTGGGTACCGGTGCAGCATCTTCTAGATACCTAAGGGTCGAACATAGGGGAACCTCACCTCACGTAGAGTTGAGTAGGCTTTTTGCCGAACATGGATTATTGGGAATAGTCTATATCATTCTAGTAGGGATGCTGGTTCATGATATATATCGTAGAAATGGGAATATCATAGTCAAAAGTGTTCTTTTTGCCTTCGCCATACTTGCTATTTATACCACCTTTCACTCTGCAACCCGGACCTATATCACTCCATTACTTTTTGGACTGGCCATGATTAATGTAAGGCCTATCAAAAAAAGAAAGCTCACTCCCGAAATTGAAGAAAGCCAACAAGAAAAGAAAGTGAAATTCCCGATAGCCAAACCGTCACCTTGGAAAAAGCTCTCATAAACCAATTTGAATGAAAATACTTTTTTTAGGAGAAACGTACCGAGCAGATGCCCAAACGTGGATAAAAGGCATTGAATCCCAATCCAAATCATCCATTACCACCTTAGAAGTACCACCGTCCAAACAGCGCTGGAAAAGAGTGTTATACTTATTTCTTTTTTGGTTGGAAATTACAAAAGCTAATCGCACTGATTGGGATTTGATCCTTGCCGAACGATCTACCAGTTATGGCTTCTTTTCACTTTTTGTACGGGCTAAGGTTCGGGCAGTTGCACAACAAGGAATCACCGATGCGTACCCAACTACGGGATTTTCGGCTTGGGTCAAAAAGAATTTGATGAGAATGGTATATACCCGTGTCGACGTGATTCATGCCTGGGGAAATGTAATGGTCCCCGCCATGCTTCAGGCAGGTGCTCCGCCTTCTCGAATTATGATTTTACCTAAAGGAATCAACTTGGCCTTGTATTTAAAAAGCAAGATACTCAACGGAACAAAGAAAATAGGGATTGTAACTCGATCGCTATACCCAGAGTACAGACACCAAGATATTCTTATGGCTGCAAAGATTGTAGCCCAAACCACACTTGATTTCGAGATTTGGATTGTAGGTGATGGGATCCTTTTAGAAGATTTGAAGCAAAAAGCTCATCAGCTTGGAATTTCAAACCAAATTCGATTCTTGGGAAGATTCCCTAATGACCAACTTCCGACCCTCCTTTCAAAAAGTGACTTCTACCTTTCTGTACCGGTTTCGGAGGGTGTTTCTGCTTCCTTATTTGAAGCTATGGCTACTTTAAATTTCCCCATTGTATCAGATCTTCCTGCTTATCAAGCCTTTATTAAAAATGGCAAAAATGGGCTGATCTCACCCGTCGCAAAGCCAGATGAACTGGCCAAACATATTTTGACATATATCCAAAATGCAGACTCCTTCAAGGAAGCCATCCAGAATAACAGAAAGTATATAGAGGATCATGTTGCATTCGATCGCAATATGAAAGTGATCTTTGACAGGTATAGTAGTTTATTAAAACAGAAATATTAATATGTGTGGTATTGCCGGCTTTTGGGAATCAGAACTCCAAGCTTCCAACGATAAAATTCACTCGATGTGCCAAGCAATCCGGCACAGAGGACCGGATGCACAAGGCTTATACACCCATGGGCCATTGGCACTAGGTCACCGAAGACTTTCTATTTTGGATCTTTCTGAAGGGGCAAATCAGCCCTTTTCAAGCTCTTGTGGTAGATTTCATCTGGTGTTTAATGGTGAAATTTTCAATTACCAAGATTTTTATGCTGAGTTGAGACTTAAAGGTTATGGATTTACCACCACCTCGGATACTGAGGTGCTCCTATACCTTTTGATGGAGTATGGCGTAAGTTGCCTTAGTAGGTTGAATGGTTTTTTTGCATTTGCCTTTTGGGATAATAATGATCAAACCTTGCTTCTTGCTAGAGATCGATACGGGGTCAAACCACTCTTCATCGCCCAAAACTCATCTTGTTTTTACTTTGCCAGTGAGCCCAAAGCCATATTTGCAGGTGGATTTTCAAAAAAACTTGAAGAAAACCAAGTTGACGAACTGATGTTTTACCGGTATGTCGCTGGAGAAAATACCATTTTCAGTGGGATCAAGAGACTGCTCCCCGGCTATTGGATGAAACTCAAAGGAAGCTCTTCAAACCAAGTTTTTCAGCGATGGTATCACCTAGGAGAAGAAGCTAAATCCCATTCCAAAATCGAAAATCCAACGGAATGGTTTGAAGAAACATTCCTCGACAGTGTCAAATTACGGATGATTGCAGATGTCAAAGTAGGAACTCTTCTTAGTGGAGGTCTAGACTCCAGTAGTGTCCTTTTTGCTCAGCATGAAAAAGGATTTTCTGGTTTAAGCTCCTGGAATGTGATGTTCAAGGGGTTTAAGCATGATGAATCAACCATCGCTGCTAGGTTTTCTGAAGAATTGGATGTTGAATTCCACGGTATCGATTTTTCCGATGACCGCCAGAGCGATTTACTGATGGAAGCCATTAGGTTTAATGATGAGCCTATTGTCCATTATACAGATTCTGTACTTTTGGGACTTAGTAGAAAAGCAAAAGAAAAAGTCACTGTCCTGCTTTCAGGAGAGGGTGCCGATGAAATATTAGGAGGCTATGTAAGGTATAAGCCGCATGATGGTCAGCTTCGATACTCCCTTTTAAAGCTAATCCGTTTTATTCCTGATAAGTACCTCAAAAGCCCTCGACTAATCAAACTGAAGAGATACTGCCTGACTAACAATCAGGATTTTCAGTTGCTTATGAATGCAAATGATATCTACCTTCATGATTTTGAGAAACTGGGAATTCTGACTGCCAGCCTTTTGCCCGATTATAGGGTCAATGTTCTGGAAGAAGCCAAAACACTTTATCCTAAAAATCCTTACCGTCAACTGTTGTACTTGGAGCAACATACCCATCTACAATCGCTTAATGATAAAAATGATCGAACTTCCATGGGGGCTTCTATAGAATGCAGAGAGCCATTTCAGGATTTTCGACTTGTAAATGGCCTAGCTTCTTTGGAAGATGCAAATTTCCATTCCAAAGGAAAAGGAAAGTGGCTACTCATGGAGACTATGGGTAAAAAGCTCCCAGAATACATTACCAAACACCCCAAAATAGGAATGGCTATGCCTTGGGATGAATACATCTTGAAAAATCCTATTTTCAGAGAACATCTTGAAAAAATGCCGGAATCAGATTTTTTTAAGCATAGCTTTCTCCAATATGTAGATGTGAAAAATTTGAGAGATCAATTTATTAAAAATCCAGCCTCAAATTATGGATTTATCAAGCAGTTGTTTTTCAATTCGCTTTGGTATGAATTGACTTTTCAGAATTCAACGCATTCCCAGGCTCAATTTTTAGGTTGATGTCATGATTTACAATTGGATGATTGAAAATCTCCTTTTCCCGGTTGGAGATATATTAAATGGAAGTAGTTATATCCAAAATCTGAAATTACTTCGGAAACTGGTTCGTAGGAATGAAGAACAATTAATATCCTATCAGAAGGAGAAGCTGAATGATATTCTTCAGCACGCAGTCGCTAATTCGTCCCTATACAACCAAATCTCCCTGGACCAAAATCAAGACCCGATTGAATGGCTCAAAAAGTTTCCTGTAATGGACAAAATAAGCCTTAAAGCTAATTTAGATGGCTTATTGACCCAAGATAAAAATAAACTGATCCGATATTCATCAAGTGGGTCTTCAGGAATTCAATCGGAAGTGTATGTCAGTAAATCCGAACAAAGCATCTTTCGGGCAGCCCAAACACTATGGTGGGAATGGGCTGGATTCAAGTTAGGGATGCCTATGGTCCAAACAGGGTTGGCATCCAAAAGAACCAAGGAAAAAAAGATCAAAGATTTCCTCTTAAGAACCTACTATCTATTTGCATTTAGCATTACACGAAAACAAGCCATAGATGCATTGGAATGGGGTAACTCCCATCATGCATTCCTAGGTGGCTACGCGTCTTCCTTATACGTGCTGGCAGGACTGGCTAAAGAAACCCAGCAAAAAGCCAAATTCTCAGCGGCAGTTACCTGGGGAGACAAACTTTTTGATCATTATAAAAGAGAAATTGAACAAACTTTTTCATGCAAGGTATACGAAACCTACGGAGCTAATGAAGGCTTAATGATCGGTTCCCAAAAAGATTTGGATTACATGTATATCATGAGCCCTTTAGTTTATGTCGAAATCTTAAACGATCAGGGAGAGGAGGTAGAGGATGGTGAGATGGGAAATGTAGTGGTCACCAGCTTGATCGCCAAATCAATGCCGCTCATTCGATTTAGATTGGGAGACTTGGCGATCAAATTGCCAAGAGATCAATATCCACCGCACAGAGAACTCCAACTTCCTATTCTACAAAAAGTAGTCGGAAGAGAGACTGACTTGATTTTGACACCTCAGGGCAAAAAAATGATCGTCCATTCCTTTACCGGGATATTTAATAAATACCCATCTATCGCTCAATTCTGCGTAATTCAAAATGTGCTGGAGAAAATCAAAATCCAATATATCCCTGGACTTGGGTTTAACTCAGACATTCTGGACGAAATACAACGGACCATACTTGCCTATCTTGATGAAGAAATCGAAATTGAATTTGAAAAAGTAGAACTTATTCCACCTACCAAATCAGGAAAACCTCAAATTATTAGCTCTCAATTACTCAAAGGAAAACAGACGTCTTGAATCAACGGTGCTTTCGGTTTTTTCTGAACAAAAGACGTCGTTTACTTCCATTTTTTAAAATACAGGTTCCTTTCTCTCATTCTTTTGATTGGTGAAAAAATTAAGCTTTTTCGTGAAAAACACACTCTTGTCAAACTACCCTTAAGAAAAACTAACCAATCTAAAAGTTGCCGTAACCTTGGTAAAAAATTCACTCTTTTCCTATATGCCATTCTCTGGAATCTTCCATCGACTGCTACGGAGATGGGTAAAGTTTCGGTAATCATTCATGCCTACAGAAAGGCACTACCTCAAAACCAAGATTAAAGAAGTATTTGTCAATAGCTAGTAAAGCTACTATTCTGAAAGGAGAAAAATCACGAAGTCATCCAGGGATTAAAAAGCAAGAAATGCTTTTTCTTGATATACTACGTTCTCCATTTAGTCTGCTCAAGAATCAACCCGAAAAAACTCCTCTACCTCTCTCAAACTACCACCCCGTCAAAGTATTAACCATCCAGGTTTGTGATTGGTATATAAGGGATTTGACATGCAAATAAATTTCGTTTAGTCAAATCAAGTAACCTCGTTCAAAATTACTAACGTGAAAATTCTCTATTTCTACCAATATTTTTCAACTCCAAAGGGTTCTTGGGGTACTCGTGTTTATGAATTTGCCAAAGACTGGGTCAATGAAGGACATGAGGTTACCGTAATCACCAGCATCTATAGCAAATCCGACCTTAAGGCGGAGCGATTAGTAGAGGACCAAAATATAGAAGGGATAAACCTTAAGGTTATCAATGTCCTTTTGGATAATAAACAACCATTCCTAAAACGAGTTTGGACCTTTATTTTTTATTCCTTGCTCTCTTCTTGGTATGCATTGACCCTACCGGCGGATATCGTCATCGCCTCCTCCGGCCCTATCACAGTGGGTATTCCGGGGCTGCTTGCCAAAATCTTTAGAGGCAGAAAATTGGTGTTTGAAACCAGGGATCTTTGGCCTGAGGGTGCAATAGAGCTGGGAGTGATTAAGAATAAAGGGTTGATACGCCTAGCCTATTGGTTTGAAAAAAAATGTTACCGAAATGCAAGCCTGATAGTGGCCCTTTCTCCTGGGATGAAACAATACATCGAAGCCAAAACAAAGCATCCAAATATAATTGCTATAACCAATGCGGCAAACCTAACCCTGTTTTCCAAAACTCAACCGTTCGTACCGATTGATCCCTCTTTAGCTCCAAAGAACTATGCAATCTACACTGGTAATGTGGGCTTGGTGAATAACTCATACTTGCTCCTAAACGCGGCAAAGTATATTCAATCATCGCAAATAAATAACCTGAAAATCCTAATCGTTGGCGATGGACCATTGATGGACGAATTCAAAAGAATAAAAGAACAAGAACAACTGGATTCCCTTATTCTCCATGGCTTAATTCCAAAAACAGCTTTGGTTGGGCTGATCCAACATGCCTTGGTTTCGGTGGTGCCATTGGCAAATTCTCCCGTCCTGGATACATCTTCCCCCAATAAATTTTTTGAATCCCTGGCTGCTGGCGTCCCGGTCATTCAAAATACCCAGGGCTGGATGAAATTTTTCCTGGAAAACTACCAAGTAGGATTTACCATTCCTCACGATGATGCTCAGGGGTTGGTAAATCATTTGCTGACTTTAAAAAATAATCCCGAACAATGGCAGCAAATTGGAATTAGGGCCCAAGAATTAGCCAAAAAGGAATTTGATAAGGATGTATTAGCCAAAAGATTTCGACTGGCATTGGAACAATTAGCCAACAAATGATTCCCTCCAAATTATGAGCTTAATCCAGATTTTTCAGCGCTCCACCAATTCCAAAAACTTTATTCCCGAGATTGATGGGCTTCGGTTTTTCTCTATCATTACCGTTATGCTTTTTCATCTAAACACGGCATTTTCCCGTGAAATCGGAATTGGCTTAGATGGCTGGAGCGAACAGGTAGGCGTGGATTACCCTTGGCAGTTTGGGTGGTGGTTGATACGAATGGACTTAGGGGTAAAGGTATTCTTTGCAATAAGTGGATTCATTCTTGGGTTACCATTTTTGAAGCAACTGTTTTTCGGGGGAAATAAGATTATACTCAAAGACTATTTATTACGAAGGCTTACCCGACTAGAACCTCCTTTTATTTTGACATTAATTGGCTTTTATTTCGTTCACGTGTTGGTTTTGGGGGAGTCAATTGGCGGTCTTTTTCCTAATTTCCTCGCAGGATTGGTGTATGCTCACGTGTTTGTTTTTGGGAGTCCAAATCCGATTAATCCGGTTACTTGGAGCTTGGAAACTGAGGCTCAATTTTACTTAATTCTACCAGTTATCGCCTTCATTTGTACAAAACTAACTCGCAAAAGCTTAGTAATTGCCTTCTTTTTGATCCTGGTTTTGGCTTCGGCTTATTTTAGGGGATATTCCTTGGATTATGGGTTGACCCATTTGTCCAGTTCTATTTTTGCTTACTTCATCAATTTCGGAATAGGGATAGTGTTTGCTTACATTTATCTTTTATTTCCTTCATTCTTTGTCACCAAGAAGTCCCTCCTTTTTGATGGAATTGGCTTGCTGGCCTTCATTGGAATATTTTATTTTTACAAACCACAAGCATGGATTGTGAATAATATTTTATTCAATTTATCAGTCATCTTGCTCTTTGTATCTGTTTTCAAAGGAAGATGGACGAATTGGTTTTTTACACTCCCTTGGGTATACTTGATAGGAGGGATGTGTTATTCGATCTATCTCATCCACTATGCCTTTTTTTACTTTATGGTACGGTTTTCTTCTCGCCTTACCTTTGGAGAGGAATATTGGTCTAACTACGCCCTTCAGATTTTACTGGTCTTCCCTGCAGTGATAGGAGTTTCTGCACTGTTTTATTTAGCGGTAGAAAAACCCTGCATGGATAAAAATTGGCCTTTCCAATTAAGTGGTTTTATTCGCAAAAAGCTAAGCTCATGACCTATATTCTCACGGGTGCACATGGGTTTTTAGGGAGCTATATATTGAAACAGCTCGAGAATGAAAAAGTCTTCACCCTAGGAAGAGGCTCTTCCAACGACTTGAATTGTGACTTGAGACACTCGATACCCACACTTCCTGAGGCCAAGGTGGTGATTCATTGTGCCGGGAAGGCCCATAGTCTGCCTAAAACTCCAGAAGAAGAAGCGGATTTTTTTGCTGTCAATCTTCGAGGAACCGAAAATCTCCTAAAAGCCGTATCTACATTGAAAAACCCTCCGGATCAATTTGTTTTCATAAGTTCGGTTGCAGTATACGGTAGAGAATTCGGCGAAATGATACCTGAATCTCACCCGCTAAACGGGACTTCTCCTTATGCAAAAAGCAAGATTGAAGCTGAAAAGTTGATTCAAGAGTGGGGCTCTTTCAGTGGGGTGCCTGTTTTAATCCTTAGATTACCTTTGTTGGTGGGAAAAAATCCACCCGGTAATCTTGGGAAGATGATTTCTGGAATCACCAAAGGAAAATATGCCTCCATTGCCAAGGGAAAAGCCAGAAAAAGTATGGTTGCAGCTAGTGATGTGGCTAAATTGATTGTTAGCGTGACTAGGGTGGAGGGCATCTATAACTTGACCGATGGGGTTCACCCCACTTTTGCAGAAGTAGAAGCTAAGATTTGTCAAAAACTAAATCTGAATATCAAGATCCACATCCCCTTAGTGATAGCCAAGTTATTGGGGAAAATAGGGGATTGGATTCCGTTTTTTCCAGTAAATTCGCCGATAGTAAATAAGATGGTGAGTGATTTGACCTTTGACGATTCCTTGGCTAGAAGAAAACTGAATTGGCAACCGATGCCATCTATTAATTCGTTGTTTTAGTTAATTAGGCCTTAAAAAGGTGGAAATAAAGAAAAATAGTTTTGAATCAATTTTAATTTAAGTTTCTTTACCACCCAGTACGATAAGTACCTTTTGCAGAATAAACGGATCAAATTCCAACTTAGGATTTCTTTTGTTTAGTATCAGATCCTTGGACATATGTTGTTTAACTCCATTGATTTCGCAATTTTTCTCCCGGTTGTTTTTCTCATTTACTGGCAATTAAATGGTAAATCGCTCCGAGCCCAGAATATTTTTTTATTAGCTTCCAGCTATGTGTTCTATGGATGGTGGGACTATCGGTTTTTAGCACTCATTTTTCTAAGCACCTTAATCGATTTTTATGCAGCACAGCAAATCCAGAAATTTTCAGATTCCATTGTAAAAAAGAAGCTTTTTCTTTACCTAAGTCTTTTTTCAAACTTGGGTTTACTCTTCTTTTTTAAGTATTTCGATTTCTTTCTGAGCAATCTGAAAGATGCATTTACCATTTTTGGCTATCCGATCGAAATTTCCTCCCTTCATTTTATTCTGCCGGTTGGAATAAGTTTTTATACTTTTCAAACGATGAGTTACTCAATAGACGTCTATAGAGGCAAACTCAACCCCAGTAAAGACTTCTTTGCCTTTGCAGGATTTGTCAGCTTTTTCCCCCAACTGGTGGCTGGTCCCATAGAGCGGGCTGTGAATCTACTCCCACAATTTACCACACCCAGAAAATTTGACCTTCAAAAGGGAATCCTTGGTTTAAGGCAGATTTTGTGGGGATTTTTTAAAAAAGTGGTTATTGCTGATAATTGTGGAGTATTTGCCAACCAAATTTTTGATAATCATCTGGAATATTCCGGAAGTGCATTGCTTTTAGGCGCGGTGTTTTTTGCCTTTCAGATTTATGGGGATTTTTCGGGTTACTCGGACATTGCCATTGGACTTTCCCGTTTGTTTGGATTCGAACTGATGAAAAATTTCGCTTTTCCTTACTTCTCCCGGGATATTGCCGAATTCTGGAGGAGATGGCATATTTCACTTTCTACGTGGTTTAAGGATTATGTGTACATTCCTCTAGGAGGCAATAAAGTAAGCCGTCTCCGGCAAGTAATCAATACGTTTATGGTATTCCTTTTAAGTGGGTTTTGGCATGGCGCCAATTGGACATTTATTGCTTGGGGAGCCCTGAATGCACTCTACTTTCTTCCTTTATTACTTTTTAATAAAAATCGAAAAAACCTGGGATCTATACCCAAAAAGGGCTTGCTGGAAAATCCTAAAGATCTGCTTTCAATAGTAGGCACATTTGGACTGACCTTGATCGCCTGGGTTTTTTTTAGGGCTGATTCCATCACCATAGCGTTTAGCTATATTTCCGGGATGTTTGATGCTTCTTTGTTTTCAATTCCCAATATTTCGGGAAAAACTAATGCACTGTATTGCCTTGCCGGTATAGTTCTTTTGATGGGAATCGAATGGAAAAATAGGGATCAAAATTTCGCTTTGGAAAAAATGGAAATCATTTGGCCAAAGCCCATAAGGTATGCGGCCTATTATTTTTTAGTCATCCTGATCTTCCTTTCTTTGGGCCAAGAACAAGAGTTTATTTATTTCCAATTTTAGACATGAACGTTTTTTTAAGAAGGCTTCTTGTTTTTCTTTTTCCAATTGGCTTTTTCCTAGGCTTGCCTATGGTTTACTTTTTTTTATCAGGGGAAAATTTTGTCACACAAAATCGCATCAAAGAGATGATCAAATCAGGAAATTACCTGATTGGTTATCTTTATAATGAATCCAATTATAAACCGCTCAAACAGTTTGCCCTAGATACTCAGCCAAGTATCCAAGTCATGGCTTTGGGATCCTCCCGAGTGACCCAGTTTAGGAGTTGTATGTTTGAATCCTCGTTTTTTAACGCGGGATACACCATTTCTATAGTCACCCAATTCAAAGATTACATTCAGTCTATGCCGGAATCCAAGCATCCTGAGGTCTTGTTGATTGGGCTGGATCAGTGGATGTTTAATGAAAATTGGGATAAAGTAGAACTCGAAACAGCCGAGGGTAACTTTGATAGCACGGCCTTGAAAATTAATTTTCTCCCCAGCTCTCAGCAGTACATCAATTTTTGGAATGATCTACTCTTTCAAAAATCTTCTCATTTCAAACTTTTTGGATCTCAAAAAATCAGGAGTACTCATTCTCTTGGGCTCAATGCCTACTATTACCAAATGGGGTTCAGAGCTGATGGTAGTTTTGACTACGGTAATAGAATAGATGGTTTGGTCCAAAATGATCCCACCGTTAAAGATTACGAATTCAAAGATACTTTTGAGCGAATTAAGAATGGGGTTGCTAGATTTGAATTTGGAGAAGAGGTAAATCCAAAATCCATTTTAGCATTAAAAGAGTTTTTGGCGTACTGCAAGCTGAAAAATATTAAAGTGGTGGCTTTCTTGGCTCCTTTTGCGCCAAGTGTTGCGATTCAACTCAAGAATTCTCCAAATCATCAGTATATCCAAATATTGCCAACGGTTCTCCAATCCCTTCATAGACAAAATGAATCGGAGATCTGGGACTTTACATCCATAGAAAATTTAGAGAGTTCAGATCAGGAATTTTTAGATGGCTTTCATTCGGGTGAAGTCGCCAATGTGCGGATGCTATTGGAGATGGCGAGGAAAAGCTCTATCCTAGAATCCCATTTGGATACCGTACAGCTCAAAAAACTCCTTGACTTGAGAAAAAATCCATTGGAAGTAGAGGGGCAACTTCCAGCGATCCAATGACAATCCCATCTAATAGACGGCTCGTTTTCGTTTTTTTTTACCCTTGGCCAATTTTTTGTGGAAATATCTGATATTGCATCTAGATGCCTAAGATGAAAGCCATTTTCCTTCCTTGGTTAAAGGTCATTTGCTTGATCTTTTCAAGCTTTCTTTTAACCAATTCCCTCCAAGGACAAATTTCAGTGCCGCGTGCCGGGTATCCATATTGTGAGCCCTTTACCAACGCCACCGCAAGACCAAATACAGTTTTTGGTGGGTCTCCCTCGTCCTATTTGTCTGCTTCAAATGGTACTGATCCAGATGGTGGTGGTGTCCTTCGTTTAACCAATGCGGCAAATGGTCAGCGTGGATATGTCTTTATTGATCTTCCCTTTAGCTTTTCCTACGGGCTAAAATTCTCCTTTGAATATTTTGCTTATGGTGGTACCGTGGCTACTCCCGCTGATGGGTTGTCGGTTTTTTTATTCGATGGAGCTATTGATGCGTCAACTTTCCAAATTGGTGGGATAGGAGGATCGTTAAGTTATGCACCCCTTGTGGTCAATGATGTGTCCCCCGCTCTAAATCAACCCGGATTGAAAGGAGCGTACATGGGAATCGGATTCGATTCATTTTACAATTGGGGGAATAACTATGAAGGGAAAAATGGAGGCTTTCTAAATCCATCCGCCCCTGGAATCCCATTAACGGCTCCCGCTAATTCCGAATTTTACCAAACCATAGCAATTAGAGGGCCTGAAGACCCGGGTTTGCCCGGATTCAATCCGTATCAGTTTATTGTAGGTAAACGAGTCAATAATGGCCCTGAATTAGGGGCAGATGATCCGGACGTCTTTCATACTAATCTTTCCGACTACCTATATCCAAATGTTGCTGATAAGGATAGAAGGTTTCCTATCAATTCTCCATCTAGGGTAGAAGTTTGTATGGAAGATGGTTACAGGAAGGTCTTTGTAGATTTAAGGCCTAATGGATTTAAGAGCTATTTGCTCTCGGTTTACATGCTCGTAAATACGGCTTCGGCAGGATTAAGAGTAGAGACCATAGTTGAAAATGTTCCCTATAGTTTTCCGACAACTCCAGATAACCTAAAACTGGGATTTGCCGCTTCGACAGGGTCTTTTAACAATTTTCATGAGATCCGAAATGTCGTAGTAGAAGTTTCTGACTTAGTCAATATTCCACTACCAGAGGTGGAGGATCTGAATGCCGAGATTTGTGTTGGTGAGGAGAATTTGTTCGAATTTGAGGTTACTCTTGAATCGCTCAACTCCTTTGTACAATGTCTTCAACTCTATGATGCCCCTCCGGCTCCGCCTTATAATGTTTTCTCTACACCAGGCCCTCCTTCAATATCCGACTGTGGATTTAATGATGCAGTTTGTCAAGAAGCCTGTAAGTCCGAAAATTCCTTACTTGAAATTCCTGGAAAAGGAACATTCTATGCGGTTTTTGATGAAAATGTAGATGTGACTGATGAAGAAGATAGAAAGAAAGCCGCTATAAGGTTTGTTCCCGAAGATGGATTTGTGGGAGAGGCCACTGCCTATTATCAAGTCATAGATAACTACGGACTTTTTTCCGAGCCAAAGCAAATCAGGATAATTTCTAATCCGTTCCCTGAAATCAAGGAACCTGGAACAATAGATTATCCATCTTGCGATGGACAAAATGATGGGGAAATTACAGGTATAGTTGTAGAGAATTTAGTTCCAGGATTTGATTATAATCTGACTTGGAATGTTTCCGGCACTGTTACTGATCTTGGCAAAACCAATACCACGCTTGTATCCTTCGATCCTCTTACGGGTGAGGCAACATTTGATATCAGTCAAATTAATTTGGGCCTCTATACGCTTACCGTTTTTAATCCATCCGATGAGGATGGATGCCCGGTAACTCTTCCAATAACTGTAAATCAGGAAAATGGTACGCCGGTAGAGCTAGAGCCCTATGTTACTGAAATTTGCGAAGGAACTCCTGCCTCAATTACACCTACCATCAACCCGATTTACAACCCAAATAATTTACCAGTACCGTTTGTTTGGTATACAACAGCTGATCGGTCTTCAGGACCATTACCCACAAATGGTCCCGCTGTCATTGGTGGAGTGAACGTCGAAGTTTCTATTTCAAGTGATGGCTCTATTGAAATTATAGGTTTGGAAGCTGATGGGTTAACCCCCAAAGACTACACGCTTTATGTAGAAACTTCCTTTCAAAATAATCCGGGAGCAGTTGGAAATTTTTGCCCATTTATAGGGGAAGTAGCCACTGAAGCAACCATTACAGTTTTCCCTGCGCTCGAAGTGACAAAAAATGAAACTCCCGACTGGTGCCGTGAAGGAATTGGGGAAGTAAGCATTTCAGCTTTGGGCGGAAATGGCGACAAGACCTTTATCCTTTTTGATGCCAGTGGGAATCAAGTGGAGACTCAGACCGATCCCACCTCAGTTACATTTAGTGGTCTGTTGCCCGGTACCTATTCTGTTGACATCTCCAGTGAAAATCCGACTTGTATTGAAAATGAAACAGTCGTGATTCAAGGGCCAGCGATCGATCTCAGCCTAGCAGAGATAGCACGAGAAGCAGCGACCTGCGATTCAAACAATGGTACATTCACTTTTGAAGTGGCTGGAGGCAATGGTACTCTTTCCTCCTCCAATATCAGTATTTCCGGAGGCCTAAACGCTGGACTTACCTACAACTCCTCAACTGATTCGTACACCTACTCTGGACTGGAGCCAGGAGTAAATTACACGGTGACAGTGACCGATGAAAGGAATTGTTCAGAATCGGTTTCTTTTACGATTGACGAAATTCAGACGCCGACTTTCTCACTATTCGGACCAACTGAAGTCTGTGAAGACCAATCTTCTGTGGAAATCACAGTTAGCAATGACTTTTTTGAATTGAATGGAATCGCTGTTCCGGTGTTTAATTGGTATTCCAGTCAAACGGGCGGAAGCCCTATAAGCAATGGCACTGGTCCATCCGGATTGACGTATTCGATCGATAATGCCACTGGTAATTTGAGTATTTCAGGGCTGATTCCTACCACCCTGACCATTTGGTTGGAAATGGCCGGTCCAGATGCCTGTAATCTTGACCGTAAGCCGTATTCGCTCACAATTAATCCGCTCCCCGAGGCCGACTTTACTCCAGCAAACATCAGTTGTTTTAACGGTAGTGATGGTACGTTGGAGGTAATCGGAGTCCCCCTAGGGTCTGGCCCGTTTACGTATGAACTCATTCAGGCATCCTCAGGTAATGTGATTCAGACAGAGACAGACGGAACATTCTCCGGCCTGACCGCAGGAGAGTACAGAGTAAGAATCATCAACGATGCCACTGCTTGCGAGTATCTCACAGGTCCTTACACGCTGACCGAACCAACGGCACTGGAGATTCAGAATGTAATTCCTACTCCGACGACCTGTGGGCTACCAAACAACGGGCAAATTATTCTAACGGTAGCGGGCGGTACTGCTCCCTATTCGTTTGTAAGCATATCCAGAGGTGGCACGCCACTTTCTGGACTTACCCCAAGTGAAGCAGGTACGACCTATACGTTTAGCGACTTGGAGGCGGGTGATTATGTCATCATCTTCAAAGATGCTAACGGCTGTGAGGTGACTGAAAATGAATTGATAGGCACGACTCCAGTCCCGGATATTTCGATAGCAGTCAATCCGGAATTTTGTTTTGGAGATCCGATTGTGGTCACTCCTACCATTACCGAAGTAGGTACTTTAGTCGATCCAGTGACTTACACTTGGGTGGTAAATGGAACGACCCTGAACGCACCGAATGGAACCTTTGCTGGAGGTACTTATACGATCTCAACTTCAGCGGGTATTAATCCTCCAACTTTGACGCTGATTAATATTCAGGCCAACAGCTATACCTTTACGCTTCAGGTAAGAGGGACAGGAAGTTGTGATCTGGATTTTTCAGAAAATACAACGGTAAATCCACTCCCGGATACGCAGTTTGAGGTGCAAAATGCGCTTTGTTTCGGTGGATTTGGATCTATTTCCCTTAGTTCCGGCGGGGAATCAGGGCACTCCTATGTGTTGAACACCGGAGAAACCAATACCACAGGGATTTTCCCCGATCTTCCAGCAGGGGATTATACCATTGTGGTCACCAATTCATTTGGATGTACGCAAACTATAAATAGTACCATTACGCAGCCTGATGAGCTGAGGATTACCCCTGTGGATTTTTCTAACCCAACCTGTGAGGCTACCAACGGGGTGATTGTTTTCGATCTTGTAGGCGGTGTGGAAGAATATGAAATAGAGATCAACGGAACTGCTTTAAACAGCACCAATTTTGATTTCTCAAGAACCGGCAATACCTATACCATTGAGAATCTTGCACCGGGTAGCTATGCCATTGGGGTCACAGATACCAATTTATGTACTTTGCCCGCCTTGGATCTTTTTCAACTCGTCAATGATAATGGATTCGATGTCCAATCTCTTCCTATACAGCAAGAAATATGTGAAGGAGGAACTGCCAGTTTATTTCCTCAATTAACCATACCCGCAGGAGCTAATCCGGTACTCAACTGGTTTTTCGATGCTAGTGCCACTCAGCCCATTACATCTTCTTCAAACCCAGCTGCAGATGGTCAAATCTATGAAATTTCCGCTTCGGGGGAATTGACTGTTTCTAATCTGCAGCAGGGTTCGTATACCTACTATTTGAAAATTTCAGGGACAAATATTTGCGAACAAATTACCGAGGCTACGGTGACGGTTATCCCTCCCATAGAGGCGACAGCGACTCCAAGTCCAGTCACTTGTTTTGAAGATTCGAATGGCTCCATTCAAGTTTCTGCCCCAACAGGAGGAAATGGAACGTATGAGTTTAGCCTGGATGGATCTACTTGGCAACCTGCATCACTTTTTGAGGGTCTTATTGCTGGTAGCTATACAGTTTATGTGAGGGATAATAGCGGCTTAGACGGCTGCCTTTTGGCGATTCCGGATATTATAATTGATACGCCTAGTGCACCGATTGAAGAAAATCAAGGGGTGGAATTACCCGTTTCCTGTGGATTGGACAATGGAGCCGTTCGGGATGTATTAGTCACAGGAGGCTGGGGGAATTATACTTTTGAGTGGAGAAAGGATGATCCGACCACTGGCTCAGTGCTTTCCCAAGGCACCATCACGGGGATAGAAGACCTGGCTCAAGGCACTTATTTCCTGATCATTACTGATGATTTGGGTTGTGTTGCTGTATTCGATTATACCATAGGTGTGGCTTCTGACCCAGTATATGAATTGGTAGATCCTATTGATGCATGTTTTGGTTCTCCGATTCAAATCAATCCAATACATATAGCGCCAGACCCAAGCTTACCTCCATCAGCCGCTACAGAAATCAGATGGTACAAAGGTCCAGGACAGACAGAACTGATTTCGAATGGCCCTGATGCGGCAGATCCATCCGTGATTTACACCATAGATGATACCGATTGGCTAAATCCTGCCTTAAAAATTGAAAACCTTCCTGTTGGTACGCACGACTTCTATTTCTATGTGGTCTGTACCGGTCAAGAGATCAAAATTGATATCGTAGTCTTTGATACTCCGGCTGTAGTGTTTGAGTCTGATCCGGTTTCATGTTTTGGAGAATCGGACGGTAAAATCCGCTTGGTTTCGGGGACAAATACGGAATATACCTACTCAATCAATGGGGCCACCGCGATTAGCCAAGCCGAACTTGAGGCCCTTACTTTTGCGGCTGGCAACTATTCGATTCAAGTTAACACGCCTGCAGGCTGTCCTCAGGTGGTCGATGTAGAGGTAGAGGGGCCATCAGGTCCTCTGGAAATTCAGCTAGTTTCTCAGCTAGATCCTTCGTGTAATCTGGATAATGGACAGATCCTATTACGCCTTCTGGGAGGAAATCCAGATTATGTTCTGACCATGAATGGTAGCCCGGTAACTGGATTTGACCTTTCTCAGGATGGGACGGAAATCCTATTTGAAAATTTGGCAGGAGGAACGTATCAATTTGAGATCTCTGACCAAAAAGCATGCGCTCCGGCATCGGCTTCAATTACACTTACTCCACTTGAGGTGCCTGAGTTTGATGCTCAAGGGGATGAAATATGTGCGTTTGACCCTACTTCGGGCACACCAAATACTGGCGTATTGACACCGGTGATAGTTAACCAGGCAGGTTCCACCCCTGTATTTAACTGGTATTATGTCAATGCTTCAGGAACTGAGGTTTTAATTAATTCGGGAGATGCGGTATTGGGAGGTACTGCAAATGTTACGGCTTCTGGTCAATTGGAACTGACAGGATTAGCATCTCAGGATGATCCTTACTTGTTCTATCTCGAAGTACTTGGTGATTTGGTTTGTCCCGGTCCAAAAATCGAAGCACCGCTCCAGGTGAATTTTACGCCGGAGGTGGTTTTTGAAAAAATGGATATTCTTTGCTTTGGAGAAACTACAGGAAGAATCGCTGTCCAATCCGGTGCTCTTCCAGGATTTACCTATACCTTAAATTCCGGAGAAACCAATGATGCTGGCACCTTTGAAAATCTACCTGCCGGAACTTACACCGTCGAGGTGAGTAACGGCACATCTTGTATCCAATCCGTTCAAATTGAAATAGAACAACCTGACGAATTGGTGATCAATGCCATAGATTTCACAGATCCTACCTGTGATGCGATCAATGGTGAGTTTATTTTTTCTATTACCGGTGGCATAGAAACCTACAGTATTGCCATAAATGGACAAGAACTGAATACATCCAATTTTACTTTTGCAGAAAATTCTGGGGTTTACACGGTTCAGAATCTAACACCTGGGACTTATTCCATTTCCGTGACGGATGCCAACGGCTGTTCAGTGGAAGCGCCAGATCTATTCACACTTACCAATAATCCAGGAATCAACATTGACTCTAATCCGATCTCGGAAGAGATATGCGAAGGTGAGGTAGGCCAACTGATTCCGGATTTGACCTTCCCTTCAGGAGTAAACCCTGTTTTGCGTTGGTATAGAGACGCTTCGGCTTCCCAAGAGATCGTTTCTTCCTCCATTCCGGATCAAAACGGAATTGTTTACCAAATCAACAGCCAAGGCGTCCTAAGTATTACCGGACTTCCAGACGGAGTTTTTGAATATTATTTGAGAATTAGTGGCCCTGGAATTTGCACTCAGATTACTCCCGCGACCCTGTCCGTGACAGCTAGACCAGAGGTAACTATTCAGGCTGATAACATTTCCTGTTTTGGGGCAAATGACGGAAGGGTATCTGTAGCAAGTGGACACGATGCTTCTTACGTTTATTCGCTAAGTAATGGAAACTCTAATTCCACAGGAGAATTTTCAGGTTTGACTCCCGGGAATTACACCCTGGAAGTGGAGAATACTTCAGGTTGTATCCAAATACTGAATTTTGAAATTGAAGAACCCGCAGAGTTGATTATATCTCCTGTTGATTTTACCAATCCAACCTGCGATGAGGAAAATGGTGAGATCATTTTTGAAGTCATCGGCGGTACGGGGGATTACACCATTCTGATCAATGGACTGGAGCTTAACGATTCCAATTTTGCATTCATTCAGTCCGGGAATTCTTATCAGGTAAAGGGACTGGGGCCCAACGCCTATTCCATTGAAGTGAGGGATGAAAATGCTTGTTCAAAAACAGAGGCTGACTTGTTTACGCTAGTCAATGAATCAGGAATACTGATCGGTTCAAACCCACTTTTTGAGGAAATCATGCTAGGTGAAATCGGCGTTTTGACCCCGGATTTGACCATTCCTTCTGGCGCTGTATTTGAACTCAATTGGTATTTTGATGCCAATGCAACCCAAATTATCACCTCGAGTCCAAGTCCAGCGGCAGATGGTGTGACCTATCAAATCGATGGAAATGGAGAGTTGACGGTCACCGACTTGCCGCCGGGTACGTACACGTATTACTATGAAATATCCGGAGACGGAATCTGCGTGACGCTTACAGAGGCTGTTTTGGTGGTAAAATCCCCACTTACGGCGGATATTATTACAACCGATGTTACCTGTTTTGGAGGTAGTGACGGTTCAATTTCTGTAGAAAACATAGATGGCGGTACCCCTCCGCTAAGCTTTAGTCTGGACGCAGTCAACTGGCAATCATCACCGAGATTTGAAGATTTACCTGTCGGAATGTATACCGTTTACATTTCTGATGCGACTATTTCCGTTGGATTTCTGACTAGCTTCCAAAACATAGAAATCACCACCACAGCAACAGAAATAGTAGCAAATGTCCCTGACCTAATCCCGGCACAATGTGATTTGCCCAATGGGGCTATTCGGAATTTGCTCATCAGTGGAGGTACAGGTACGTACACGTTTGAATGGAGAAAAGATGATCCAGTCTCAGGTGAGGTTCAATCTGGAGGAGCTTTGTCAGGAATCGAAAATGTTTTCCCCGGAACGTATTATTTGTCCGTCACAGATAGCAATGGTTGTCAGGAAGTATTCGAATTTGAAGTTGAGGAACTTCCAGACCCGGTATATGAGGTTGTGCCACCGATTGACATTTGCTTGGGTGAATCGGCAGTAATCCAACCGGTATTCATTGCCCCAAATCCTCCAACTCCAACCGCCGCTTCTGAAATTAGGTGGTATAAGGATGCTGGACAGATTGGATTGGTCTCCAATGGGCCGGATCCAGAAAATGCATCTATCCTATATGCTATTGATGATTCGGATGGGATCAATCCTGTGCTTACCATCGAAAACCTCCCCGTAGGTGTACATGATTTCTACTTCTATGTCGTCTGTACAGGTCAGGAGATCAAGGTTGATGTCACGGTCTATGAAATTCCTCAAATGGCATTTGAAACTTCTCCCGTTACCTGTTTTGGTGATTCCAATGGTAAGATTTCTGCCATTTCCGGTTCACTGCCTGACTATACGTATAGCCTAAATGGAGCAACTCCTGGTTCACTTCAGGATTTAGAGTCGTTGAATTTGACCGCTGGTGATTATTCGCTGGATGTAATTACTCCAGCCGGGTGCGCTCAGTCTTTGTCTGTAACAATTGAAGGTCCGGAAGCCCCATTGACTTTAGCTGATTTGAATCCGATTGATCCGGGTTGTGGAGCGGATAATGGTCGTATTCGTGCTCAAATTACCGGTGGATGGGCTCCATATACGATTAATTTGTATAGGGAAGGATCACTTCTTACTTCGGTTACTCAGTCAGATTCCAATTTGTTGTTTGAAAATCTGAGTATTGGAACCTACCTTATCGAAATTATCGATGATAAGGGCTGTAGAATTGAGTCTCCCGTTATTGACTTGGTAGACGGGCCGACTCAAATTTTGGTGGATGATCAGGAAGCTTGTGAAGGTGCTGTAATTACTTTAGTCCCAAGGCTTGATCCTCCAGTGGCGGTTTACACTGTACAATGGTTCTTTGATGCAGCGGCAACACAGCCGATCGTGTCCAGTCCTACTCCTGCTGCAGATGGAGTAATTTATGAAATCGCAGCAGACGGTACACTTACCATGACCGGTTTGCCCTATTCTCCTACACCATATCAGTATTTTGCTACGGCCACTGGTCCGGATGTCTGTGTTGGATTTTTGGCTCGACCACGGGTGAAGATTAATGAAATCCCGGCCTTTTCGGCCACAATAATCGAAGAACAGTGCTTTGGGTCGGGAGGAATAATAGAGATAACCGCTACAGGTGGATCGGGTGGATATGAATACAGTGTGGATGGTATCACTTTCCAGGCCTCGAATACATTTAATCTTCAACCGGGTACCTATGACATCACGGTACGCACAGGTCAGGGATGTGAGGCAGTAATCTCCGGTTTGGTAATTACTGGCCCTCCTGCACCGATTGCTATTGAAAATCTGTCTAAGGTAGATGCTACCTGTGGTCAGGAGGACGGTTCTTTGTCCTTTACAGTTCAAGGTGGATATGGGGGGTATGAAGTTGATCTTCTTCTTGATGGAAATCTGGTACATACAGCCACCACGGAGGCTGACGGCTCTATCGCTTTTTCAGGCTTGGCAAAGGGTATTTATACGGTAGTAGTTCGTGATACCGGTGGTTGTGAGATTTCATTCGAAAACCTCACTGAAATACAGAATGTGCCTACACTGATCAATGTCAATGATGAAATGATCTGCGAAGGGGAGTCAGCCACGCTAATTCCCAATGTGCCGACTTCTAGTCCAGACCTACAGTTTACTTGGTACTTGGATGCTCAGGCTACACAACCAGTACAAAATGGGCCAACGGGAGATGTTACCTATACTATCGGTGCGGATGGCAGCTTGACAGTTTCCGGATTAGCCCCAAGTGCTACTCCTTACGAATATTTTGTATGGGCATCAGGTACGGATATTTGTCGAGATATTCCGGAAAAGGCCAGTATCTTGGTGACCGCACTGCCCAATTTGAGAGTTTCTAATCCATCGATCGTCTGTGACCCAACCGGTACAGTGGACCTAACGGATTATATTCAAGGGTTTAATCCAACTGTGTATGATTATAATGTAATATCCCCTGTTGGTACGACAATGCGTCTGGAAGATTTGACTGATGTCAATCAGTCAGGTAGTTATTTGGTGAGTAGTTCCGCCAAAGGCACTGGATGCTGGAATCAGCCTCAGCGCATCTTGGTGGTCATTGCCGAAACTCTCCTTGAGGCTGAGTTTAATTATTTGGTAGATCTCGGAGGTGGAAATATCTTCCAAAATCAGGATATCCCTCTGGGAGAGGATGTCTATTTCAATGACCTCAGCAGAGGAAATGCGGTAAAATGGACTTGGGACTTCGGAGATGGATTTACAAGCGAAGAGCAAAATCCAGTACATAATTATGATGAAGTGGGTACCTTTACCGTTCAGCTTCGAGTACTCGATAGTATCGGGTGTATATCAATTTATGAAATGGTGGTCAATGTACTTGATGATTTCAAGGTGATTATTCCTAATGCATTTACACCCCAGGGTACAAAAAATCAATACTTCAAACCCGAGTTTAGAGGAATCAGTAGCATGGAGTTCTACATCTTCAATACCTGGGGTGAATTGATATATCAAACCAATTCGCTCGAAGATTTAGGCTGGGATGGAACCCTCAATGGTAAGGATGCTCCAAATGGCAACTATGTCTATCGAGGCAGATTTGTTAGCAGGGGAGGAGAGGTGATCGAAAAATCCGGAGTGTTCATGCTAATCAGATAGCGTACAATTAGGAATTGATTCTTGGGCTGGATTACACGTAGATTAAATGCTTCTCTACAGGGTAACTTGGTTTTGTGGTCTATTGCAGTTGTTGTCCGTGATGCTGGAGGATCCTTTTGCAATAGGTCATCTTTTTTTGCTCAAAAAAACAAAAAAACCAAAGATCAGCTAGTTAGCTACTAATCCTTGGATTTTCATAAAATATAATGATTTCTATGACTAGGTTTAGGTTGATGATTGAGCGAGTGCTTGGGTTAACCTATTGGATACACTGGGGCTGTAAAGGAGAGTCACTTGAAAGAGAACTAAATATTTGGTGAAAGACGCAGGACAAGCTCCTCTCGTAAATAGGGCGAAGGGTCAGATTTGAAGTAGATTAGTTTGTGGTAGAACGTCTATACGCCATCGTGGATAAAAGAGTCAATAGATTTTAAATCCAAAAAAAGCGTTGGCGGATAAAAGCTGAGAAAAGCCCTGTTTAATAACTATAATTGCAGTAGAACATGAGGATAAGAATATTGAATGTGCCGGATTTTTGTGTTTCATATTATTTTTTAGGACTAAAGTCCATGGGTACGTTATCCTATGAGCCTAATATGGAATATTCAAAATTCGATTTTCGTCCGCTGATCATTTTTGAGGTTAAAGGAAAGTTGGTTGTAATTGATAACAGTGATCCGGTTGGAGTAGATACAAAACTATTAGAAAGTTCAGATTATTATTTTGCGACGAATAAACTTGCTTTTTCTCCTGCCTATGCCAATGAAAAGATTAGACCACTCAATCCTCATTATCCTATAAATGTAAATTGGCTGTATTTGAATACGTTTTGGAAACAATTTTTCTCATCAAAGGCCAAATCTATTGCTAAAGAGGTTTATAGAATTCAGAAACGTCCGATTTTTCAGGTTAATGATGAAATAAGAAAAATCGAAAATACCATTTTCTTTGCAGGATCGATCTGGAAGAAAGAAGTGGAAGCCAATCAGATTCGATACTCTTTTATTAATTACTGTAAAGCAAATCCAAGGATTAACTTTGAGGGTGGTTTTCTTCCAAGAAATGATGGAAATCATTTCGGATTTGACGACGCAATTGCACCAAAAACGTATCCACCTAAAGAATTCTTGGAAAATTCAAAAAAATCTCTTTTTGGCTTCAATAATGCTGCAGTCTTAGGGGCATTAAGTTGGAGATTTGCAGAATATCTTAATCTCGGTCTTCCTATACTTTCCTTGCCTTTTAAAGTAACTTTAAAAAACTTTCCGATTCATGGCCAAAGTATCCATCTAATAGAAACTATTGATGAAGTCCCTGAATTTCTGGATTATGCTTTGGATCACCCCGAATACCTACAGCAACTAGCTTTAGGTGGAAGAGCGTATTTTCAGAAATATTGCCTCCCTGAAACGCAAGTTCACATGATTATAAATTCCATAAATTAATTGAGGAGAATTGGATGAACTGGGTAATGATTTGCCATAATTATGAGGATAGTTCTGTTGCAAGTATGAGCTATCATTTTGCTAACAAATTAACCGCAGAGGGTACTAGCGTCATTTTTATTTCCAAAAATCCTTATTTCTCCCAGGAAGTAACTTTAAATGTGGGCGAAGCAAGTTTAGTTTTAACGAGTTGGCCTTCAAAAGTTAAGAATAGCTCTTTTCGGGACTTTTCTTGGTTTATCCAAGTTCTAAAACGATTTAAACCAAAATTGATTTTTGGACATTACAACGGGGGGCTGATCGCAAATATTTTGGCAAAAATTTACACCTTTGGAAAAGTAATTTCTGTGGACTGGCACCACACCTGTAGTGCGGGGTATATATTGGACAGAGGTGGATTGGATTTTCGATTAGGAGTCTTTTTATTTAGACGAGCCCTTTATTATAATTTATTTTGTGATTATGTCATTTGTCCTTCACACTATGCAAATAAAGATTTAAAGAATTTTTTTAAGTATAAATCAGGTTTTGTAATCCCTCATGCCTTAAAAGATCGATATAGGAATAAGAGGTCCAGTGCTAGCAACTATGCTGTACAAATACGGCTAGGGTATTTAGGTAGATTGGATTCAGGAAAAAATATTGATGATCTCCGAATAGCTCTTCAATCCCATCACGAAAGAAATCCAAATTCTAAAATCACCTTACAATTAGCCGGTTTCTATTTGAATCCCAATAAGAAGTCTAAATTAGCTGATTTGGAGTATATCAAGGAGATAGGGAGAATTGAATACAATGAAGTAGATAATTTTCTCCAATCATTGGATTTTTGTATAATCCCCTCCAAATCTGACTCTTTTAATTTAGTAGCAATAGAAGCACTGATGAATGATACATCACTTATCGTTTCCAATCAGTGCGGAGTAACCGATTTTCTAGAAGATGGAAATGATTGTATTACGTTTTTTCCTGACTTAGAGGGCATTTCAAGGATTTTAGAAGACCTGGAATTGGGAAATCCTAGCTATTTTAATTTGAATTCCAGAGGAGCTTTTTTGAAAAACTTTGAAATGAATGAGTATCTAGATCGTATGTTTGATTTTTATCATCGGATTAATAAAACGAAATAAAGGTCTTTTTTGGTTGATTTTTTCGGAGTATATTATAAACCAGCAGCGGCTTTTTAATCAAGTAAATATCTGGGATTCTGCTGTATAGGGGCTTCATTATCTCGCAATTCCTTGTTTTCAAGATAACGCTCGATCATTCCATCTTGGAAATTTTGATATAATTTTTGAACAGACTCTTCATTAAAATCCTTGTTTTTATAGACTTTTTCAAGGACAAAATGTTGGTTCTTTCCCTCTGATTTGCTTTTCTCAAATCCTTCCACCAAGATTTTCACTATAACTTTTGCAGCATCTTTTATAAGCCTATTCCCTATGGTATGCACATTGTCAAATACACTCGTTTTAGCCCGAATCTGATGAATTATTTCTCCGGTATCAATTCCCTCATCGATATGCATAAATGTAGCGCCCACCATTTCTGGCTGATTGTTTACCAAAGGCCAAAAATTGGTACCCGAACCCCGATAATAAGGAGAAAGACCCAAATGTAAATTGATAAATCTGCCGGAAAACCGGTTGATAAGCTCAGGTTTAATTATGGAGCAGCCATATGAAACGATGTAATCCGGTGCTAGACTTGAAATGTTTTCGATCACAGATGGCTCGTTGATTTGCCCTCTATGGATGAATATCGGGTTCGAAGTATCTTGACATGTTTCATTAAATAATTTAAAAAAATCAATCTCACTTTGAAGCCTTGCTTCAAGATGTTTTTTCCTCAAACCGGATTCCCCACCATGATTCATCAATTTGCCAATATCCATGGGCGACTCACAATAAGTCCCCACTACCTCCAATTCAGGTGACTTGCCTAGGTATTTTCTAAAAAACTCATGACGGAGCTCCGTACCAGTGAGTAGGATGATTTTTTTCATTTTAGTTCGGTTTGGCATTCCAAGTTCAGCTAGAAGCAGGTCAAACCTTGGGGTTTTTTGAATTAGGTTCCTGAAAACTTTTAAGTAGTCTTCCTACTGATCAGGCCCAAGTCCTACTGGTTTTCCGATTTATCTCCTCTTTTCGCTTCTGATTCAAATAGATTTGATCGGTAGTTGTATCTTCTAGTCGGTTTGAAATTCAAGGATTTAAGTTTGTTTTTTTTCTCAGCTATACTAATTCGGTTCGAGAATATTCAAAGGTCTAAGTTATAAAAATATACGTTTTCCTGTTTAGTCACTCTCCTGATCCGCAATTGGCTCCTATGTCCAAGATAGGGGAGTCCACTAATATCACCGAGGAATTAATTGAGATGGGGCTGGAGGTGTCATTTTCCTAAAGTGTTATTTAGATCTCTATCTGGTAGTGTTGGCATGTTTTCATTGCCAATGAGCGCAAGTGTTCTCGATACCTAGATTTATTTCAAGGATTAATTCACAAGCCTCAGCTCAATCATGTGGCTTCAAAATAGGTTTGCGGTGCAATAATCGTGCGCCACGAATTGGGTTGGCTTCGGTCGCCATCAGCACTCCCTAGTCGAAAATAACTTCGGCTAGTGATATGCATGATGGTTATGTTTATAAGGTTAGTATGATTTGTAAACAAGGGCTTTTCCTCCATTTTTCATTTTCCTAATTCCTATTGTCCAGCTGATAGATTGTCTTTGCTCGAGCTGATTTTTATTCCATGGTATCTTTCGGTACAATCATTTAATTCAATTTCTTTTTCCGTTTATTTGCGGTCGATATTTGAAATTAAAACGATGGACCCTTGCTGAATTCCCTGAATGGTTATGGATTTATCTCCACTCTTGGAACTCCTACTCCTTGTAGGCGATGTATATTTCCTCTTTTTAGCGTCTAATTACCCTTCAGGGCGTATTCGCAGTCCGTTTCCCACCTTCGAAAATTTTGAATTTCAAATGATTAAATTTATTCCAGCTGTTTGTGGCTAGGTCTAAGTGTCTGTAGAGTACTTTCAAGGGGTTGTATAATTAATTTACTAATTCATAATTCAAGGAATTTATGTCATCCATTAACCTGCAATATGTTTTCATTCTCATTTTTTTCATTCTTGTCTACTACCGCCTAGCCAAAAAATACAACATCGTAGACCGCCCCAATCATCGTTCTTCCCACTCGGAGGTCACCGTCAGGGGAGGAGGGATTATTTTTCCCATTGCAGTCGTCATGTGGTGGTTTGTCAATGATTACATCCACACCTGGATGGTTATCGGGATAGTTTGGATATCCACGATAAGCTTACTGGATGACCTTTACACCCTTTCCCGCAAACTCAGATTCGGTATTCAATTCATGGCCCTTTCCATGGCATTTTATGATTTGGGCTTGTTTGAGCAGCAACCCTATTGGTCCTTGCCCATCCTCTATTTTATCGCGTTGGGGATTATCAATGCCATCAATTTCATGGACGGAATCAACGGAATTACTGGTCTTTATTCCCTGGCTTTCTTCGGTTCCCTCCTCGTAGTCAACCAATACATGCCGATATTCGACGAATCCCTGATTCAATTTGTGATCATGGGAGTCTCGGTCTTTTTGATATTTAACCTTCGCAAAAAAGCCCTCATGTTTGCCGGAGATATTGGAAGTATCTCCATCGCCTATCTGATGATTTACTTTTTGACTCAATGGTACCTCGCCGGTCATGCCTGGACCATCGTCTTTATGCTCTTGGTCTATGGAGCAGATTCGTTTTTGACACTTGGCCAGCGATTAGTCCGGGGAGAAAAAGTCACCGAGCCACATCGTTCACACCTCTACCAATTGATGGCCAACCAACTCGGCTGGCAGCATGTATTAATAGCATTAGGTTTTGCCATCGCCCAATTAGGGATTAATTATTTCCTTTTTATCCAAAACCAGGGACACCCCAACTCTATTTTAGGCTTTGTCATCCTTTTTTTAGCCGCCCTCATCTACCTCTCCATCAAACTCCCCATTCAGAAGAAATTCAACTGCTGATTGCAGTACCAAGTAGCAGGGATCAAGTATCAAGAGGGAAGATGCAGGATCCAAGAACGTAAAATCTCAATCCACGTCGAACTTTGAACCTTGAACCCTGAAAAAACAATTCCCCAATTAACCCATTCGACGATTCGACAAAAACATTGAAAATTGATCATTGAATTGGGTCATTGATAATTGACACAACCTCGAACAACCAGTCAGTTCCCTGATTAAACAATTAATTAGTTAAACATCACAGCGGTTCCCCAGTTCATCAGTTCCCCAGTTCGAAAAACATCGAACCCCGAACAATCGATTCCCCAGTTAAACGATTCATCAGGTATATAACCCATCAGTTCGACAGTTAATCGATTCGACAATTAAATAATCCATCAGTTCCCCAATTCGACAGTAAATCAATCCCAGATAGATTATTCTCTCCATGTAACTCGGTACTAATAACCTCCGCGTTCTTTGCGCCACTGCGGTGAGATTAAAATTCGTTGTGACCTCCCTTAAATCTTTGCGCACTTGGTGGTAAACCTCTAACAATTAAACAGTTCATCGATTCATCAATTCAACAACAAATCGAACCTCGAACAAAAAGACACAAGACGCTAGACCTAAGATATAAGACTTTAGACCCAAGCTTGCCAGCAGAGCAGT